>Ga0213824_1001202_pt1 | contig 15931 bp, 18 predicted proteins | sample MC6MC0906MG_FD_179892 | JGI IMG/M metagenome (GOLD analysis project Ga0213824, IMG submission 179892) | Enriched soil aggregate microbial communities from Iowa State University, Ames, United States - MC6-MC0906-MG | ecosystem: Environmental > Terrestrial > Soil > Unclassified | place: USA: Iowa...
ACAACGTGCTGCAGCTCAAGCCTCATGCGGCGGGCGTGGATACTGCGCGGCTGATCGTCAACACCACCTTTGGCCTGGGCGGTTTCTTCGACGTGGGCACCACGATGGGCCTGCAGCGCAATGACGAGGACTTCGGCCAGACCCTGGGCTACTGGGGTGTGCCGAGCGGGCCGTACGTGGTCATTCCCCTGCTGGGGCCAAGCACGGTGCGTGACGGCGTGGCCAAGTACCCGGACAGCTACACCAAACCCTATCGCTACATCGACCATGTGCCGACGCGCAATTCCATCTTCGCCCTGGACGTGATCGACACGCGTGCCGACTTGCTGTCTGCCGAGAAGCTGATTCAAGGTGACAAGTACATCTTCATTCGTAACGCCTACCTGCAGAACCGCGAATTCAAGGTCAAGGATGGCGAAGTCGAAGACGACTTCTGATCTGTGAACAGGGGCCGCAATCGGCCCCTGTTCAATGCATGGCCAGCACGCGCAACCCGAACTTCTGCTGCCCACCCGGCTGGTCGGCAATCCATACCACCGCGGTATCGATGCGCATGCGGATGAAATCGCCTTTTTCGCTGTGGCTGGTGGGCGTGTTGGGCATGCTGCTTCCTTCCCATCGGGGTGCGCTGGTCGACTTTCTTATAACTCCCGGTGATTTGCCCTGTAAAGAGCGGCGAGGTCGACCCTTGCATGCTTGAAACGCCTGCCGGATGGGAGTACCGTCTGCGCCTTACAAGGTACCTCTGAACAGTTGCCGGGCAGGTGTTCTTGTCCTACAACTCAAGTAGAGTGTGACCATAAAGAATTCCCGTAGCTGGCCGTCTGCTTTGCCGACACCGCTGCACCAACCCAAATCGGCGCCGTTCGCCCACATGCAGAAAACCAGTGCAACGCTGCTGATTATCGATGACGACGACGTGGTCCGTGCGAGCCTCGCCGCCTATCTTGAAGACAGTGGCTTCAGCGTCCTCCAGGCCGGTAATGGCCAGCAGGGGCTTCAGGTCTTCGAAGAACACCAGCCCGACCTTGTGATCTGCGATCTGCGCATGCCGCAGATGGGCGGCCTTGAACTGATCCGTCAGGTCAGCGAGCGTGCGCCGCAGTTGCCGGTGATCGTGGTGTCCGGTGCCGGCGTCATGAGCGATGCGGTAGAAGCCTTGCGCCTGGGCGCCGCCGACTACCTGATCAAGCCGCTGGAAGACCTGGCCGTACTTGAGCATTCGGTGCGCCGTGCCCTCGACCGGTCGCGCCTGGTGCTGGAAAACCAGCGCTACCGCGACAAGCTCGAAGCGGCCAACCGCGAGCTGGAGGCCAGCCTGCACCTGCTGCAGGAGGACCAGACCGCCGGTCGCCAGGTGCAGATGAACATGCTGCCGGAAAGCCCCTGGGTAGCTGGCGAGTTCGCGTTCGAGCACCAGATCATCCCGTCGTTGTACCTGTCGGGTGATTTTGTCGATTACTTCCGTGTGGACGAGCGGCGCATTGCCTTCTACCTCGCTGATGTTTCCGGGCATGGCGCATCGTCGGCCTTTGTCACCGTACTGTTGAAATTCATGACCACGCGGCTCATGTTTGAGCTCAAGCGCAGCAGGATGCGCGAGTTCAAGCCGTCCGAGGTGCTCAGTCACATCAACCGCGGCCTGATCAATAGCAAGCTGGGCAAGCACGTCACCATGGTCGGTGGGGTGATCGACGAAGAGTCTGGCCTGTTGACCTACGCCGTGGGTGGCCACTTGCCGCTGCCCGTGCTGCATACCCCGGGGCACACCCGTTACCTGGAAGGCCGTGGCCTGCCGGTGGGGCTGTTCGACGAGGCCACCTATCAGGACCTGGTTGTGGAGCTGCCGCCTCAGTTCAGCCTCAGCCTGATGTCCGATGGCATTCTGGACCTTTTGCCGGGTGACACGCTCAAAGATAAAGAAGCCGCCTTGCCGGAGATCGTCAGGGCAGCAGGTGGCAGCCTGGATGGGCTGCGTCAACGATTCGGATTAGCTACGCTTGGGGAGATGCCGGATGATATCGCCCTATTGGTGTTAAGCAGGAACCTTCAATGAGTACCGGTAGAATCCAGTTCGCCGAGCAGAGCGGCACCTTCGTACTGAAATTCGTCGGTGAAGTGCGCCTGACCCTGTGTTCGGCGCTGGATGCGACGATCGAGAAGATTTTCACGGCGTTGAACTTCTCGGCGATTGTCATCGACCTGACCGAAACCGAGAGTATCGACAGCACCACCTTGGGCCTGCTAGCCAAGCTGTCGATCCTGTCGCGGCAGAAGGTGGGCCTGTTGCCAACCGTGGTCACCACCAACCCGGACATTTCCCGGTTGTTACAGTCGATGGGCTTTGATCAGGTGTTCAACATTGTCGATCGCCCAATTCCGTGCCCTGAGTGCCTGACCGACCTGCCGTCGCAGGACCAGAACGAAGACGTGGTGCGCTCAAAGGTACTGGAGGCGCACAAGATTCTCATGGGCCTGAACGACTCCAACCGCGAAGCCTTCCATGACCTGGTCAATGCGCTGGAGCGGACCTGATTCGTTAACCTGTGCCGGCCCTTTCGCGGGCTTGCCCGCTCCCACAGGGATTTGCACAGGTCTGAAAGGCCCACGGTTCCTGTGGGAGCGGGTTTACCCGCGAAGAGGCCAGCACAGGCTGAAGACTCGACTCAGCCAACAAACTCGGTAGCCTCACCCCCACCCGCATCGAGCTGATACACCCGCATCGGCCGCCCCTGTTCATCAAAGAACACCTGCCCCAGCCCCGCACCGTTCCACAAGCGCTCCCCGGCCTTGCTGTGGCTGGGCGTACGCGGCACCACCTCCATCTCCCGGCGTTTGGTAAACCAGTTCAGCGGCGAGCGCGGTGCATACAGCCAGCGGTTGAGCCGGTCGAGCACATCCAGCAGGCGCCGGGGAAACTCGTTCTTTATCCCGCTGCTGGTCACTTGCCACAAATGCGGGCTGCGCTGGCGGTGGCGGATCAGCACTTCATAGACGAACGAGTAGTGCACATCCCCGGACAGCACCACGTAGTGCCCCGGCGTGCGCGAGTGGCGGAAGATGTTGAGGATGACCTGCGCCGCTCCCCGGTGGGCCATCCAGTTTTCGGCATCCACCAAAAGCGGGTAGCCCATCCCGCTGAACACCTTCTGCACGGTCTCGATCAGCTTCACGCCAAAAATCGGCGCCGGCGAGACGATGACCGCTGACGGGTGGTCGAGCAGCGCCTGCTGCAACTCGCTAAGCGCTTCCCAGTCGAGCAGGCCTGACGGCTTGGCCAGGTGGCTTTCGCTGCGCCAGCGGCGGGTGCGGGTGTCCAGCACCAGCAAGGGGGGATTTGTCGGCAGGCTGAATTGCCAGCCCTGAAAGCGCAGCAGTTCGCCGATCAATTCATCGCGGGTCTGGCTGTTCGACGCCTGGCAGTGCCTGACCAGTGGCTTGCAGCCGTCCGGATCGTTGCCCCAGGCCTGACACAACAGGTAGCCGAGCAGGGCATTGCCGATGATCCGCCGCGAGAACGGGTGGCGGTAAGCGGTCTCTTCCCACTGTGCCGAGAGGTTCCAGTCGTCGGTGATGTCGTGGTCATCGAAGATCATCAGGCTGGGCAGGTGGGCCATCACCCGCGCCACCTGGCCGAGGTTTTCGGCAAACGCCTGGATCAGCGGCAGTTCCTGCCGGTAACGGACCTGACGCGCGTCGGTGAGCCCGCTGGGCATGTCCATGTTCACCAGTTGCCAGGGCACTGGCGACCACACCAGCAGGTACATGGCCATGACTTCGGCGAAGCTCACCAGGTGGTTGTCGGCGTTGCTGGACGAAAAGATCGGCTTGCGCTTGCCGCCGAAAAAGCGCTCCCGCAGGGTGTCGTTCACTTCCTGTGCAGGCAGCAGGTCGGCGCGGTGGTAGTAGCTGGCCGGGTGCTGGTAGAGCGCCTGGCTGTCGGCTACCACGGCGCCCTCCAACTGCTCGTCGAACAGGCCCAGGCGCTCGATCAGGCTATGGATAGCACGCAGCATCGGGCCTGCGACATCGTCGGCGTATACCTGGTCACCGCTCATCAGCAGCACCGCAGGGCGGTCCTCGGGTTTTGCGCAGGCCTGCAGCAGCCGGTCGGCGCACAGCAGGCCGTCTGCAGCGGGGTGATGCGGCTTGCGGCAGGAACCGTGCAGCAAGTGGTCGAGACGGTCGCGCAGCACCAGGCTGGGGCGCTGGGTGCCGGGGTAGAGCAGGTGCGGCGCCCAGCCTGCGATGCCCTGGCCATTGATGAGCAGGTCGTAGTCGAGCTGCTGGTTATGGGGCAGGGCATTGGCAAAGTGGATATCCAGCAGGTGGATAAAGGCGTGCTGGCCGACCGGGACGACCTGGCAATCAACCGTGGCCTCGCTTGCCGGGAGGATGAATAGGGGTTGCAGCGGTTGGGTTGCGACCAGCCAGATGGCCAGGCGCTGGGGTTCCAGGCGGCGCAGTACCGGGCCAGCGAGTACGAGGGGCAAGGGGGTAGAGGAGGTCATCGACAGCTCGGGTGGCTTATCGGGCCTCTTCGCGGGTAAACCCGCTCCCACAAGTACCGCGCCAATTTCAGGCCTGTGGGTATGCGTGTGGGAGCGGGTTTACCCGCGAAGAGGCCCTGGAATTCAATTCACAACTAAAGCTTGGCAAAACAAAACGGGCGGAAAATGCTGAACACTTCCCGCCCGTCCGGCAAACCGGATATGTATCAGGCTTTTTCAGCCATCAACTTCTCCAGTTTCTCCTGGTCCCGCGCAAATTGGCGGATGCCCTCGGCCAGCTTCTCGGTGCCCATGGCATCTTCGTTCATTGCCCAGCGGAACTGGGTTTCACTCAGCTGCTGCTTGGCCTCACCGGCATTGCCAGGCTTGAGCACGCGCGGCAGTTCACCCTGGTCGTCGCTCAGCTGCTGCAGCAGTTCGGGGCTGATGGTCAGGCGGTCGCAGCCAGCCAGCTGTTCGATCTGGCCGATATTGCGGAAGCTGGCGCCCATCACCACGGTGTTGTAGCCATTGGCCTTGTAGTAGTTGTAAATGCGCGTCACCGATTGCACGCCCGGGTCCTCGGCGCCCACGTAATCCGTGCCGGTGCTCTTTTTGTACCAGTCGTAGATACGGCCCACGAACGGCGAAATCAGGAACACCCCGGCATCGGCGCAGGCCTGGGCCTGGGCGAAAGAGAACAGCAGGGTGAGGTTGGTCTGGATGCCTTCCTTCTCCAGCTGCTCGGCAGCACGGATGCCTTCCCAGGTGGAGGCCAGCTTGATCAGCACGCGGTCTTTGGAGACCCCGGCTGCGTCATACAGCCCGATCAGCTGGCGGGCCTTGTTCAGCAGCGCCGGCTCATCGAACGACAGGCGGGCATCGACCTCGGTGGAGATACGCCCCGGAATGACCTTGAGAATGCCCGAGCCAACGGCAACCGCGAACTTGTCGCAGGCCAGGTCGACATCGCCCTTGGCGTCGGCCTTCACCTGCTTGAGCAGGTCGGCGTAGCCTGGGATGGCGGCGGCCTTGAGCAGCAGGGACGGGTTGGTGGTGGCATCGACCGGCTTCAGGCGGGTGATGGCGTCCAGGTCCCCGGTGTCGGCGACCACGGTGGTGAACTGCTTGAGTTGTTCCAGCTTGGAAGTCATGGGCGTGCTCTGTCCTGTGCGTTTACTCGACATTACCCGAGCCCCGACAGCCGCTCAAGGGCCTGGAGAAGCGGGCTTGCCCACGAAGGGCTGTGCGAGAGGTGAAGGTTCGAGTGCCAGGCCGCCTTGAGGTTCCACATACTGCAATTCTCAAGCTTGCACGATCGTCTGCAGGAGCGGCCTTGTGTCGCGATAGGGCTGCAAGGCAGCCCCTACAACGGCCGTGTCGCGTGCACTGTCACCGTCCTTGCAGCAACTCTACCGCCTGGTCAAACACGGCCAGCGGCTGCGCCGCCTTGTGAATGTCTGCCGACAGCAACTGACGGAAGCGCCGCGCCCCCTTGAACCCTTGGGCCAGCCCCAGAATATGCCGGGTCACGTGGTGCATCGCGCCGCCACTGTCCATGTGCGCCACGATATAAGGCCGCAATTGCGCCAGCACTTCGCTACGGCTGACCACCGGCGCATCGCTGCCAAATAGCTGCTGGTCCACCTCGGCCAGCAGGTAAGGGTTGTGATACGCCTCACGCCCCAGCATCACGCCATCGAAGGTTTCAAGGTGCGCCTGGCATTCGTCCAGGGTCTTGATCCCCCCGTTGAGCACAATCTCCAGGTCCGGGAAGTCCGCCTTCAGCTGCGCCGCTACCTCATAGCGCAGGGGCGGAACCTCGCGGTTTTCCTTCGGCGACAGCCCCTCCAGAATCGCGATGCGCGCATGCACGGTAAAACTCTGGCAGCCAGCCTCGCGCACCTGCCCGACGAAGTCGCACAGCTCGGCATAGCTGTCGCGGCCATTGATGCCGATGCGGTGTTTGACCGTCACCGGGGTCGACACCGCATCCCGCATGGCCTTCACGCAATCGGCCACCAGCGCCGGGTGAGCCATCAGGCAGGCACCGATCATGTTGTTCTGCACCCGGTCGCTCGGGCAGCCGACATTGAGGTTGACCTCGTCGTAGCCCGCGTCCTCGGCCAGGCGTGCGCAGGCGGCCAGATCGGCGGGCACGCTGCCGCCCAGTTGCAGGGCCAGCGGGTGCTCGGAGGCATCGTGGCGCAGGAAACGGTGGGCGTCGTTGTGCAGCAGGGCACCGGTGGTGACCATTTCGGTGTAGAGCAAGGTTTGCCTGGAGAGCAGGCGCAGGAAGAAGCGGCAGTGGCGGTCTGTCCAGTCCATCATCGGTGCAACGCTGAAGCGGCGTGACGGCTCAGGGCGCGTGGTTGTTGGGTTAGAGCCTGTATTAGCGGTCATATGGTTCAACGTTTTCGGTACCGAATGCTGGGTTTTTGGGCGTAGCAGCAAATTGCAGGGGGCGGCTTAGCAAATGCGGGCAACAAAAAAGGATCTGCGCTTGCCCAGGGTGCCGGCTAGTTTACCAAGAGAGCTTCGTATCCGTCAGGAAACAGGTCGAGTGCTCGGTCTACTGCCAAGCCATTCAGTCTGTGTTGCCCCGGAGACTGCCGCGCAATACGCCGACTTCACACCCGGCTACCCTTCTTGGTCGGATGGGGGTGACCCTTGTGGCTCAAGGCTACGGGTATGCCGAAGGATTGCTGCAGGATGCGATTTTTAGGGTCATGGCCTCCACCGAGGTGGTGGCTTCGTCGGCGATTCTGGTTCATCCGCTTGATGAAGCGCTTGCCGATTTCTATGCCCGCAAGGCCGGTTTTGTTCGCTGTCCCGATTTATCGCCGCTGACAATGATGTTGTCCTTGCGCTAGGGCGCAGCAAGCGGGCAGGCCGTCGCCGACCGCCGCCCTACAAGGTCAGTGAATAACCCCTATTGTCCAGGCGCCCCAGGCCAACCTTGGCCTACTTCAGCGGCACATAGATATCCGTTTTGCCAAGCTGAAATAGCCGGCACACGGTCGGGCAGGTGACGTGCCGCAAGCCGGCGTGCGCTGCAGCGTTGAACTCAGCGATCAACTGATCTGCTCTAGCAATCAGACGGGATGAACGGAAAGTACCAAGGGGCAGCAGAATCGACGTGAAGATGTTTCTGCTTCTTGGGCAGGAACGGTGTATCAAGCGTGCCCAACGCTATCGAAACCCAGTCGGCAAACTCACCTTCGGAGCGTGACCAGAACAAGGTCGAGCCGCACTCTACGCAAAATTCCCGCACCACCGTCGGCGAAGACGCATAGGTCTTGATACTGGTAGCGCCGCGAAGGATGCGCAGCATGCTGCGCGGAACGCTGCCGTATGAAGCGAATGCTGCCCCGTGCCCTTTGCGGCACTGGCTGCAATGGCAGTGGCTCACAGCTTTTGGCGGGGTAAGCAGCAGGTAACTCACCGCTGCGCACAAGCAGCTTCCTTGGTATGCCTCTTTCACTGGCGCTTCCGTGCAGGTGGAAAACGCCAGCGTAACCGCCCCGGCGTAATCAGTCGACTGTGGCACGCCGGCACACCTGCTTCGGTGTCAGCACGGTATCGATAACGAGCATGCAAAATTATTGTGGAGCCGGTGCATCCAGAACGGCACCCGATGGGTAGTTCTTATCAGGCAGTCGGTGATTGCCTGACCCATGACCCCCACGGAGTTCGCCCCATGATCATCAAGCCCGCTTTCTCCCTGCTCGCCGCCTGCCTTGTACTGGCATCTGCACCTGCCCATGCCCAGTCGGGCGTCCCGGAGGCGGTGAAGGTTCCCGATGGCCACGCCATCATGCTGGAAACCGTCGGTGTCGGTGAGATCACCTACGAATGCCGCGACAAGGCCAATGCGCCAGGCCAGACAGAGTGGTTTTTCGTCGGCCCCAAGGCGGTGCTCAACGACCGCAGCGGCAAGCCTGTGGGTGACTATTTTGGTCCTCCGGCCACCTGGCAGGCCAAGGACGGTTCGAAAGTGACCGGCACCCAGCTTGCCGTCGCACCGGCCGGGAAAGGCGATATTCCGTATCAACTGGTCAAGGCCAACCCTGCCGAGGGCAAGGGCGCAATGCAGGGGGTCAGCTACATCCAGCGCCTGGCGACGCGCGGTGGGGTAGCGCCTTCCATGGGCTGCACTGCACAGAGCAAAGGGGCGCAGCAGACAGTCAAGTATCAGGCGGATTACGTGTTCTGGTCAGCCAAGTGAGGAGGGCTTGAGCAGCACACCAGTGATTGATCATCTACGCTGCTGGACGTGCCCCAGGCCGGTAAGCCAGGGCACCGTCCAGGTTTCATGATGAAGGAACGCCCCATTTTGAATTCGCCCGTTGTTCCATTTGATTTCGAGGGCTGTCTTGCCGCTTGCGCCCAAGGAGACCGCCACGCCCTGCAGGCGCTTTATGAACATGAGGGGGCACGTTTGCTGGGCGTCGCACGGCGCATCGCGCGCGACCAGGCGAGCGCGGAGGACATTGTTCACGATGCCTTTGTCCGTATCTGGACACGTGCTGCCAGCTATGACCCAGCGCGCGGTTCAGCACGGGGCTGGGTGTACAGCATCACCCGTCACCTGGCGCTGAACTTCGTGCGTGACAGCCGCTGGGAAACCGAGCTGGACGAGCCTGGCATGGGCGCGGTTGTCACACTGGCCCCGGAGCTGGACGACCTGCAACTGTGGTCAGGCTCGGCGAAAATCTATCGCTGCCTTGAGCAACTGCAACCCGCTCCCCAGCGTTGCATCCTGCATGCGTATGTGGACGGTTGCAGCAATGCCGAAATCGCAACCCTGCTGGGTGCGCCGTTGGGCACTGTTAAGGCATGGATCAAGCGAAGCCTGAAGGCCCTGCGGGAGTGCATGACATGAAGCGTACCCCAGGTGATGACAGCGCCGATGACCTGGACGACCTGGCAGCCGAGTATGTGCTGGGTACCTTGAGTGGCGAGCAGCGTGCTGCCATGCAGGACCGTTTGAAAACGGAGCCGGCCGTACGCGCCGCGGTTGATGCCTGGGAGGCGCGACTGCTCGAACTGACCACGCAGGTCGAACCCATCACGCCAAGCCACCGCTTGTGGGGCCGGATCGAGCGCAGCCTTGAAGAGGCTTACCCGCCCAGGCAGCCACGCGCTGGCGGGTGGCAGCGGCTTGGACTCTGGCAGGGCCTGAGCGCTGCGGGGCTTGCAGCGAGCTTGCTTCTGGCCTTGGCGCTGTTGACCAAGGCACCGCCTGTGACCACCTACATGGTGGTGCTCGTAGCGCCGTCGGGCCAAGCCCCGGGTTGGGTAGTGCAAGCCAACGATGCGAGCATGATCGAACTGATCCCGCTTGGCGTGGACGATGTGCCCGAAGGCATGACCTTGCAGTTCTGGACCAAGGGCGAGCAGTGGCGCGCGCCTGTTTCGCTGGGGTTGGTCAAACCGGGCGAACAGTACCGCGTGCCGCTCAGACGCCTCCCTGCGCTTGAGCCGAATCAGCTGTTCGAGCTGACCCTTGAGAAAGCGGGGGGCTCTCCTACTGGTGCTCCAACGGGCCCGGTGAAGTTCATCGGTCGCGCAGTGAAAGTAATATGACGTCGGCGGGCCCAGGCAATACTGATTCGCTTGGCCGACCGAGGACTCCAGCTTTAAAGTCAACTCAGGGTCGATAGCATTTTCAGGGTGGGTTATGAGAATAGGTGAACTGGCGAAGATCAGCGGTTTGGCGCCGTCACGCATCCGCTTCTACGAGGCCAGCGGCTTGATCAGATCTGTCGAGCGCAAAGCAAATGGCTACAGGGACTACGCGCCTGATACCCAGTGGGTGCTTGAAATCATCACCGGGGCGCAGGCGGCGGGTTTTTCATTGGAAGAAATCCGCCAACTGATGCCGATGAATGCCAGCGGCTGGCAGCACGATGAGTTGCTCAGCGGCCTCAAGCAGAAGGTTGAGGAAATCGGCGTTCTACAGCAACGGCTAGCCCAGAACAAAGCGCAACTTCTGCTCGTCATCGAGGGTATTGAGGGTAAACCTCAAGGTATGGCGTGTGCGGAAAATGCGCAAATGTTGATGAATCGTTTACGTGAAGAAGGGGTTGGCCAAGCTTCAGGCAAGCGTTCGGTGAGTCCTTCCTTGAGAAAAAAACCTCGCCAAGGTTCCGAGGCCTGACAGGCTGCCCCCCAAAAAAAGGTATTGACCTTAAAGTTCACTTTAAGCTTATGGTGGCCTCATACCCAGTTGAGGACTGTTCCATGAATGTGTTCGACACCCTGATACTTCCCAACGGTTCGACCATCAAGAACCGAATCGCCAAAGCTGCCATGGAAGAGAACATGGCGGACGCCGATCAGGCGCCTTCCGAAGCACTGATGCGCCTCTATCAAGCATGGGCCGACGGCGGGGCCGGCCTGATCATCACCGGTAACGTGATGGTCGACGGCCGCGCCATGACCGGACCGGGCGGCGTGGTGTTGCAGGACGATCAGCAACTGGACAAGTTCAAGCGCTGGGCGCATGTGGGGCGGTCCGGCGGCGCGCAGTTCTGGTTGCAGATCAATCACCCAGGCCGGCAGATGCAGGCCAACCTTGGGCAAAAAACATGGGCACCCTCAGCCGTGCCGCTGGACCTTGGCAAGCTGTCCAAGCGTTTTGTCACGCCGTATGCAATGACCCCTGGCGTGATCGAAGAGGTTATCCAGCGCTTTGCGAATACCGCACGCCTCGGCGAACGCGCAGGGTTCACCGGCGTGGAAATCCACGCTGCCCATGGCTATTTACTGAGCCAGTTCCTTTCGCCGTTGACCAACCAGAGGACTGACGAGTGGGGTGGGGCTCTGGAAAACCGGGCGCGCCTGTTGCTCGAAATCGTCAAGGCGGTCAGGGCTGTGGTTTCTGCGGATTTTGCAGTGGCGGTCAAGCTCAACTCTGCAGACTTCCAGCGCGGAGGATTCACCGCCGATGACGCGAAAAGGGTGGTTGGGTGGCTCAACGACCTGGGCGTGGACATGGTGGAGCTGTCGGGAGGCAGCTACGAAGTACCGGCCATGCAAGGTGACGCGCGCGATGGCCGGACCCTGGCTCGCGAAGCTTATTTCGTCGAGTTCGCCCGTGATATCCAGACCGTCGCCAGGATGCCGGTGATGGTCACCGGCGGTATACGTCGCCGCCCGGTCGCCGAAAGCGTGGTGCAACGTGGTGTGGACATGGTAGGCATCGGAACCGCGTTAGCCATCGATCCGCATTTGCCTCGTGACTGGTTGCAGGGCAAGGACAATGCCCCGCAGTTACCGCCGATCACCTGGAAGAACAAAGCCCTCGCAGCGTTGGCGAACATGGCAGTAGTGAAGTATCAATTGCGCAAACTCAGCCGAGCTAAAAAGCCCGACCCGAGTGTTTCACCCGTGCGCGCGCTGATCTTGCAACAGGTCTCCATGGCCGTTCGTACTCGCCAGTATCGGAGATGGATAGAAAAGGCTTCGCGTAATGGCCTGGGAGAAGCAGGGTGAGCATGCAATAGAACCCTCCCCGATGGCCTCAAAATGCGACTGACCTACGATGCTCAGCCGTTGCAACCACCTTGCCGCGCTTGAGCACCATCAGCCGTGTCGGCAGGTCGAGAATGACATCGGCCACAGCCCGGCAATCGACCATCACCAGGTCGGCATCATTGCCCGCCGCCAAACCGTGGCGTTTCAAGCCCAAGGCTTTGGCAGGGTTTGTCGTGAGCATCGCCAACACGGTGGCCTGATCATCCGCGCCGCCCAAGTGGCACGCGGGAATAGCCGGTTGCGCAATGTGCAGCAGGTCGCCAGTGCCATACGGCATGAATGCGTTGCGGATGTTGTTAGTGGCCAGGCAAACCGTCACACCGCCGTCGCGCAGCGCACGCACCGGTGTCAGGGTGCGGCGATTTTGCCTGCTCGCACAGCCACATCTACCAGTGGCTGGGTGTCGTCTATGCGTACACTTCGAAAGATAAGGTCCATCAACTTCAGTCCTCATATTGAGTGCTGCTGTGCTACGAAGGCCAGGCTCAGTTATTCGAGCAACCATTGCCCATCACGCGGTACTCAAGCACATGCTCAGTGCCTTGGGGGTCTTCGTACGTCATGAGAGCGGGTACCACCTTGCAGACATCAGGTCCCTGGCTCATGGAAATGACGCGAGCGATATCGAGGTGCCGGGAGTAGCTGTATTGTTCAACCGGTGCCTGCTCGACCTGTTGCTCAACGTCGGTCGCCATCGCCACGTTGCACAGCCCGCCTAGTATCAATGCGAACAACGCTTTCAATTTTGATCACCTTCAGGTTGTGGCTCGGCCGCAACATTGCGGCCAAGCCCATGTGTTGCAGCCAGATCAGAACGGTTTGGTGGGCAGGTATTTGCCATCCAGGGTGATCACCGCGCGCGAGCCACCCTCGGGGTCTTCGACTTTCTGGATGTCCAGCTTGAAATTGATGGCACTGATGATGCCGTCGCCGAACTTTTCATGAACCAGCGCCTTCAAGGTGGTGCCGTACACCTGCAACATCTCGTAAAAGCGGTAGATGGTCGGGTCGGTCGGGACGCCATTTTGAATGCTGCCGCGCAGTGGCACGGTCTGCAGCAGTGCAATGCCGTCCGCGTCGAGGCCGAGCTTGTCACCCACCACCTGGGCGGCGGTCGCCGGCAACGGGTGCTGGCCCAACAGTGCTGCGGTGACGAACGCTTCGGACAAGCCGGTGCCTTCGGTGATCTGGGAGAACGACAGGTCTTTGCGGGCTTTGGCCAGAAGGATGACTTCGCTCAGGGCAAGGCGGGCGTTCTGGCTGATTTGCGATTGGATCATGGTATTTCTCCTTGGTTGAAAGATGTTCAGGCAACACGCTTGGGTTGATGGGAAACGGCGTGTACTTCGGGGTTGTGGGCGAGGGATACGAATGTGCCGGTACTGCCATCGAAGGCTTCGATCAGCCCGCTTTCGATGTCGTAGATCCAGCCATGCAATGTCACGCGGCCTTCTTCCAGGGCCAGGCGCACCGAGGGATGGGTCTGGATGTTGGCAAGCTGGGCGATCACGTTTTCGCGCACCATGGCCTCGACCTTGGCCTGCGGACCGAAATGATTGCGGGCTTCGTTTACCACTCGTGCGGAGTCGGCGTAGCGCAGCCAGCCAGCCACTGCGGGCATGTGGTCCAGGCATTTGCAGGTGGCGATGGCCGTCATGGCACCGCAGTCGGAGTGCCCGCAGATGACAATGTCGGAAACCTGCAAGGCCGCCACGGCGTATTCGACCGAGGCCGATACGCCTCCAGGCTCGGGTCCGTAGGACGGCACGATGTTGCCTGCGTTGCGGATGACGAACAGGTCTCCGGGTTCGCGCTGGGTGACCAGCTCCGGCACCAGGCGGCTGTCGGAACATGAGATGAAAAGGGCACGTGGGCTCTGCTGGCTGGCCAGGTCCTTGAACAGCTTGACGCGCTCGGGGTAGGCCTCTTTCTGGAACTTCAGAAACCCGTCGATGATGTCTTTCATGGTTGACTCCTTGAATGACTCGATGTGTTGAAGCAAAGGTTACGCAGCACCTTTAATAAGGTAAAAGTCTGATTTATGATCTAGACGATCAGATAATCTTATAGGTGCGTCCATGCTTGCCCGACACATCCAGTACTTCATCGCAGTGGCAAACCATCTCAGTTTCACCCGCGCCGCAGCGGCCCTGCATGTGTCTCAACCGGCCCTGTCGCAGCAAGTCCGGCAACTGGAAGAGAGTCTTGGCACACTGTTGTTCGATCGCTCCGGCCGGAGCACGCGATTGACGGATGCCGGCGAGGTTTACCTGCGCTATGCCAAGCGAGCCGCGCAGGAACTGCAGGAGGCAAAACGAGCAATTGATGACCTCGGCGATCTGAGCCGCGGGTCACTTAGAGTGGGGGTAACGCCGACATTCACCAGCTACCTCGTTGGCCCGCTGGTTGAAGCGTTCCATGGCCGCTACCCGAACATCACGCTGATGGTGCGAGAGATCGCTCAAGAGGCGATGGAAGAATTGTTGTTGGCCGACGAGGTTGATGTGGGCATAGCGTTCGACAACGGCCATCATCTGGACCTGGAGGCTCAAGCGCTCCTGGTCGAAACCCTCGCGCTGGTGGTAGGCAAGCAGCATCCCCTCGCCACGACTGCCAGTATTGGCCTGGAGGCGTTGAACTCAGAATCGCTGATACTCTTGAGCGCCGAATTCGCCACGCGTGAGCAGATCGACAGCTACTGCCGCCAACACAACATTCGCCCTCACGTACAAGTGGAAGCCAATACCATCAGTGCGCTTATCGAAGTGGTCAGCAGGACCACGCTCTCGACCTTGTTGCCGGCCACCATCGCCCAGGCTCACGAGCAGTTGGTCGCTATCGAGCTAGACCAGCAGCGCTTGCAGCGCACTGCTGTTCTGATGCAACGAAAAGGGGTTTACCAAACGGCTGCAGCGAGAGCCTTTGTCGAACTGGCGATGAAAGTGGCCAAGCAACTTGAGGCGCCCGGCTGCTCCGCCCGGTTGATGTAGAAGGGCGCGATTGGCTGCTATCGACCCATTGCGAACGTTCACCGTGACATCGTCTGCGCCTATGAGATCGAGCGCCGCCCGCGCGGCGCATCGCGAGCTGCGCTCGCTCCTACGCTTGTTTCGGGCCAGTAATGCCTGTGACAGGCGTGCGCGACCGCCTTGTTGGTACGACGCGGTATCGAGCCATGCACCAAGGCGTTCGCGCGCAAATCCCACAGGAATAATTGGCCCGAAACAAGCGTAGGAGCGAGCGCAGCTCGCGATGCGCCGCGCGGGCGGCGCTCGATCTGACAGGCGCTGTAAATTTCCCGGCGAACACGTCCGAACACCGCACTACCGCCAAGGCATGTACCGTCCGCAATGGGTCGAAAGCAGCCACACGTGGCTGCTTCAAATCCCGGTCAGTGCTGCGCGCTATCTACCGCGATGCCTTCGCCGGACACTTCCACGTGCTTGACGCTGCGATTGGCAATGGCGTAATGAATCAACCCGCCCAAACCCGCCCCGAAGAACCACGAGAACTGCGACAGCGTCTCGAACGCCGGCACCAGTGCCAGCACGATGGCGATCAGCGCAGCGGGTATAAACGCTGCTACGGCGCGCAGGTTGACCCCGCCGCTGTAGTGGTAGGCGGCCTCCGGGCTTTCGCTATACAGCTGCGGCAGGTTCACCCGGCTGCGGCGTACCAGGTAGTAGTCGGTGACGATGATGCCGTACAGCGGGCCGAGCAGGGCGCCCAGGCCGCCGAGGAAATACACGATCACGGACGGGCTGTTGTACAGGTGCCAGGGCAGGATCACCACCGCGATGGCGGCGCTGAGCAGGCCTGCGCGGCGGAAGTTCAGCAGGTTCGGCGCCAGGTTGGCGAGCACGTAGGCCGGGGCGACGAAGTTGGCCATGATGTTCACC
>Ga0213824_1001206_pt1 | contig 15826 bp, 31 predicted proteins | sample MC6MC0906MG_FD_179892 | JGI IMG/M metagenome (GOLD analysis project Ga0213824, IMG submission 179892) | Enriched soil aggregate microbial communities from Iowa State University, Ames, United States - MC6-MC0906-MG | ecosystem: Environmental > Terrestrial > Soil > Unclassified | place: USA: Iowa...
GCGATAGGCCTAATTAGGCAATGCTTACCGGACCAGAATTAGGTGCAGCCATTGATGCTGCGCGGATCGCCAAGGGCGTATCTAAGAAACAGCTCGCAGACGACTTCCAGGTGAAGCCTCCGTCGGTACAGGGCTGGGTGAAAAACGGCCGGATCGACAAGTCCAAGCTGATGGACGTGATCGCTTACTTTTCTGATGTGGTGGGCCCTGAGCACTGGGGGCTTCGCCCAGGTTTCTCCTACGAAAGCATCCAGGACGTCACTTCGGAACCTGTCGCAGAGCCGGCGCCAACCTCAGCTGCCGACATGGTTCGCGCCATGCTCGCCAAGCAAGGCAAGAACTTGTCGGATTCGGCGCGCGCGCAGTTGATTGCAGCCGCCGAAGCGACCGATGAGGGAAATGTGATAACCGCAGACTTCACCCGGCCTGGCCTGGTCGGCGACGAGGTCAGGATCGCCCACTACGATATTCGCGCAGCAATGGGTGGGGGTCAGATCCCGCACGATTACCCGGAAATGCTCAAGGACATTCGCGTCAGCCCCAGTCACCTGCGGGAAATCGGCGTTGAGTTCGAAGAGCACTACCACCTGAAGGTGGTAACCGGCTGGGGCCAGTCAATGGAGCCCACCATCAAGCACCGCGACCCGCTGATCGTGAACATCAACGTCCGCGACTTCGTGGGCGATGGGGTGTACCTATTCGTTTGGGATGACCTGCTCTACATCAAGCGCCTGCAGGTTGCTGATGAGGAGCACTACGAGATGATTTCGGACAACCCGCGGCACAAGGATCGGCTGATCCGTCGGGACATGACCTACATCCAGGCCAGGGTGCTGCTGGTCTGGAATGCGCACCTGGTTTAGCAGTACCGGCGCCATGATCAGGCAGATCTATTGTTCAGGAGATTTTCGGTGACGGAATTAGCTACAAAGGATGAGCTGCAGGCGGTCATCGACGACCTTAACGAGCGCCTCAGGAAGCAGCACGCGATCAATAGAACGATCGCCATGACGCTGAATGAATTGCTCATGAACTCTGCAGCCACAAACATGATCCTCAAGAAAATTGTGCCTTTGATTGAGTTTCCGGAAGATCAAAAGGCAGATCACGAAGATGTCAGCAAGATCGCCAGAGACTTTCTGAAGGAATCTCCGAAGCGACAAGAGCAGCTATGCCTTCTTCTGATCGAGGCAATCACGGGAAGTCAGGAAGGGATTGAGGAGAAGTTGCGTGATGCGTTTAGACGAGAACCCTGATCCGGCTTCGTTCGCTAGGGGGATTTTCGATGAGATCATGGGGTCTACGCCGCCAAAGGTCCGCAGCCTTGATGATCGTGACAAACCGAAGCGCAGAGCCGATACTACCCCCATGAACGACATCACTCGTGAAGAGCTCAATGCAAAGCTTGAGGCCATCGAAGTCAAGATGGATGCCCGGGTGCAGGCGGTGTCTGCGAAAATCGATAGCTTCTTGTCCGCACAAGTAGAGCGAGATAAAGCCTGGGAGAAAGTTTCCGAGGCGAGATTCGATCGCATCGAGAAGGACATCAGCAGCATCAAGGCCGACAGCAAAAAGATTGCCGAAGAAATCAATGGCCTCAAAGTGACCATGGCTAAGTATCTAGGTGCGGCCATCGTCATCGGCGCTGTTGCCTCGGCGATTCTTGGTGCCGCAGCGAAAAATTTGCTCGGATCCTGACTCCTCGTTTCTGCTAAAGCCCGCCTGATCACAGCGGGCTTTTTTGCTCGTCAGAAAGGCGCCTCCTCCTCTGCCCTCTCCTCCTCCCAATCCCGCTCCACGACCAGGTCGTCTCGATCATCAGCGTTCTGCTCCTCCCATCGAACCGTCACGCTCTCGTCGTCGTTAAACGTCAGGTCCAGCTCCGGCGTTTCAGCCAGCAGCCCCATCACCTCCTCCCACTCCATGTCTCCATCCGTGTCCAGGCGATGGATTGTCACCCAGCGCTGCGACTGCGCGATCGGGTGATTGATCATGGATGACACCCGCAGACCCAGCCGCTCAAGGGCAGTCATCTCTTGGCGCGCTTGTGGGGTCGACTTCTTCTGCTTGGCCATACCTTCCTCCGTTAACTGTACATCCATCCAGTATTAGGCAGAGCTTACCCGAGCCATCGAACGATGCAAGCCCGGAGAGCGGATTAGGCACTCATGAAAAAAGTTAGGCATTACCTATTTACAAGAATTAGGCATTGGCTTATCGTTCATTCCATCGAGGCGCTACACAGCCCCTCGGGAGGCCCTCAAGCCTCACCGCTCTTTACACAACCTGACGTGAACCACTCGACGTACCGGCAGCCGCCGGTGGCAACCAAGCTAAACCGTCGACCATGCAGCCTCTGGATAGCTGCCGTGCTTCCACATGCAAGCACGCGAAATCACCCGCCCAAACTGGCAATGCATCGAACACGAAATGTGCGGCGCCGGTGTGAGACGACTCGGTAGCGGTGGGTGGTGGAGAAAAGAGATTTCACTGATGCAGCTTGGCGACAGGCTGCATTGGGAAATCAACCAAGGAGCAACACCATGACTCGTGCTGAATATGAAGACCAAGATGGAGTCGCCATCGCGGCCATGGTCGGGCTGCTGACTGGCTGCGGAGCGCTACCGCCGAAGGATGTGGCTAAGCAGGCGTTCGATTACGCGGAGGCGATGGCAGAAGAGCGCAAGGTTCGACTGGGCGAAAAGCCAGCGTTCAGAGATTGATTTCACTGGCTGGCCTTGGCGACAGGGCCAGACGGGAAATCAACCGGAGCAAGACCATGCGGATCAACGTGTACAGCCAAGAGTTGACCACCGAGGTGATCGACATCCAGAAGGAATCGAACACCGGCCTCATCTACAGTGCCGTTCAGATGATCCTGCATAGCAGCGAGCGCTTGCACCACCCGCCAGAGGATGACGACCGCAGCGCCGTTACCTTTTGGCTGCCGAAGTCGGAAGCGCGACGCGAACAATTGGCCAGAACCTTCGAAGAGATGGCGAGCCGTGTTCGCCTTGCGCCATCGGAAACTGGCCTCGACTGAACAACCAGCGCCACGTCAGCCTGACGTTAACTGCCCGATGCCCTGCTCCCCATCGCAGGCTGCACCGGAGTGTGATCTGAATGCGCATGCTGACGCGCTGTTTACTGGGCACAAGCGGCCACAGGCATAAATGCCGTGATTAGAGCAGCTGGATGGCTCCGCTTCCAAGCCAGCACGCCGGAGATCAGTGCCGGCCAGATCACACCCCGATGCAGTTTTCATCGATCTAAAACGCATCACCGTAGGCCTTATGCAAGTTAAGGCTCACCGCAGTAAAGATTAATCGACGTTCACCGCAGGCGAATCCGGGGCCTACCCGGCCAGGCCAGATGCATGTGAGGTAGCGCTCACCGCCTGCACCCCTTCCCTTCACATCGACCGCATCGGCAGGCGCCAGGCCACCTTTCACGGTGGGTTTGGTCACCTTCGCCTGGCTCCTGACCAATGCGGCCGCATAACCCACCTGGAGATCGCCATGGGCGCACTTCGAGCAGCACAGTTTGAGTACGACAACCGGATGCCGCCGGCGGTGAGCGAAGTAGCCGACGCGGAATCCACTTGGATCGACGACGGCATCGCTGAGCTGATGGCGCGCCGCGACTTCGTGTTTCAGCGCCGCCTGCGGCCGCAGCAGGGCGTCACCTTCGAGCGCTTCGCCCAGGCGGTGGATGAGTTCGTGATGGGCCAGCTGGGCCTGAACGGCATCAGCAACTCGGTGCTGGGCCGCCTGGTTCTGGCGGCGCGCTGCAAGGTGACCGGCGACGCAGCAGCGGCAGCTGACGAGATCCTAAGCGTGGCCAACCCTGAGTCGGCGCTGGAAGAGATCGCCCGCCAGCTGCTCACCCCCTTCGCCAAAGAAGGAGTGCTGGCCCAGGCCGAGGAGGAGCAATGAGCCCTCACAGCTTGGCAGTCAGCGCCATCGAGGCCGCAATCGAAACGATGCTTCTGCCGGGCTCTGGCCTGGTGGAGGACGCCAAGGCCGAGACTCTGGTGGTCGCCTACTTCTCTCTCTTGGCCATCAATTCCAGCGAGTTCAAACACTACTGCGAGCGCATCCGGCGTATTGCCGAACGGCGCAAGGAGGTTGCATGACCACGCCCATCGTTCAAACGCTCATCGACGAGCAGATCGCCGAACTGCCCGAAGCTCAGGCCATGCCGGCCGACCGGGTGCTGATGCTGTTTAAGGGCCCGACGTTCGCGGCTGCGGTGAATGAGGCGGCGCTGGCCAGCATCGAGAACCCGCAGGCCTGGAAGTGCCGGGCTTGCATCTGCGGCGAGTGGACGGTCGGGTATGAGGTGCGGGCATGAGCGAAGTGACCATGCTCATCGACATCGACTTCATCCGCCAGGACTCGGTGCGCGAGGCGCTCACCATCAACGTCGTGACTACGGGTGAAATGCCGACCGACCAATCTCTGGTCGAGATAATTTCGAAAGAGGTCAAACAGCACCTGTCGAAATATCCATGGGAGTCTCCAAATTGACCGGCCTCCAGCGAGCCAGCCGCTTCGCCACCTGGCGCGGCTCCTTTATCGCCCTCACCTTCTGCACCGGCTGGCTCCTCCTGAGCGCCCTGGCCGGCACCATCACTTCCTAAATTCACACCCGGCGCACGGCGGGCCTTCGGGATAACCGTCACCCTTCGGGAGCGTAAGCGGCGAGAGCGCGCAACCATCCACCGCAGCCAGGGCCTGGAGCGTACCTCCGTGCCTGGGTGACCTGGCGTTTCCCTACTCCAACTGACGGCGCCGGCCTGGCGCGAGGTGTATCCCAATGTCCGCAGAAAAGAAACTGATCGCGATCGAGGAGATCAGCGAAGCGAACGCCCCGGCCATCTACGTGGCCGGCGGCCTGCAGCAATTCATCGAACTGGTGAAAGGTGAGGTACTGGGCGAAGTGCCTGACCTGAAAACCCGAAAGGGCCGCGAGCGCATTGCCAGCCTTGCCGCCAAGGTCAGCAAGTCGAAGACCGCCGTCGAGAAGCCCGGGCGCGACTACCTGCGCCGACTCAAGGAAATGCCGAAGGTGGTCGAGGCTGAGTTGCGCGAGTTCGTGACCAAAATGGACGCGCTGAGGGACGAGACGCGCCGGCCGCTCACCGAGTGGGAAGCTGCCGAGGATGCTCGGATCGACCGCCACAACGACGCAATCAACCGTATGAAGGACCTGGCCGCCGAGCTGGGCACCTTGGATGCCGAGCAGTTGCAGGCCCGCCTAAGCGAGCTATCCGCGTTCCAGTTGGGCGAAGCGTGGGAGGAATTCGAGGCTGAGGCTGCGCGTACCAAAGAGGGTGCGCTGAATGCAGTGCAGGCCGCCCTCGCCGCCCGCCAGAAGTACGACGCCGAACAGGCCGAACTTGCCCGCCTGCGCCGCGAGGCAGAAGAGCGCGCCGAGCAGGACCGCATCCGGCTGGCACAGGAAGCCGCCGTCGAAGCGGAGCGCCAGCGCGTGGCCCAGGAGCAGCAGGCGGAACGTGAAGCCGCGGCTCGCCGCGAGCAGGAGCTGATTGACCAGGCTGCGGCACAAGAGCGTGAAGCCGAGAACCAGCGCCTGCAACTCAAGCTGCAGGCCGAGCAAGCCGAGCGCGCTCGAATTCAGGCCGAGGCTGACCGCGTTGCCGCCGAGCAGCGGATGGAGCAGGAGCGCCAGGACGCCGCTCGACGGCAAGAGGAGGCAGCCGAGCAGGCGCGCCAAGAAGAACGTCGCCGCGCCGATGCAGCAGCAGCCGAAATCCTCCGGCAGCAAGAGGCCCGCGAGCGCGACCAAGCCCACAAGGCAAAAGTCATGGGCGAGGCCAAAACCGCGTTGATGTCACTGAGCATCACCGAGGAGCTGGCCAGGTGCATCGTGCTCAAGATCGCCCGCCGCGAAGTCCCGAACATCACCATCAACTTCTGAGGTCGCCATGAGCCAAGTAGCCAGGGTCGAAACCCAATCCCAGCCGCCGGCCATCGCTGCCGAGGCGGTAACCATTCTGCAGATCATCCAGCAAGTTGCAATGTCGCCCAATGCAGACATCGACAAGATGGAGCGATTGATGGCGATGCACCGCCAGCACCAAGCGCAACAAGCGCAGCAAGCGTTCGATGCCGCGCTAGCCGCCATGCAGGAAGAGCTTCCGGTTATCCGTGAGCGCGGCGCAATCAAGGACAAGTACAAAAACGTCCAATCTACCTACGCCCTATGGGAGGACATCAACGAAGAGTTGAAGCCCATCCTGGCGAAGCACGGCTTTGCACTCACCTTCCGAATTCCACGCACCGACAAAGGCATCGAGGTTGAGGGCGTCCTTAGTCATAGAGACGGCCACAGGGAAACGACATCCATCCTCCTGCCAGCCGATGCTACCGGCAGCAAGAATGCCGTCCAAGCCGTTGCCAGTTCTGTCAGCTACGGGAAGCGCTACACGGCAGGCGCTCTTCTGAACTTCACCACTACCGGCGAAGACGATGACGGCCAAGGAGCCGTACCGACACAGGTGCCTGATGAGCCGGTCATCACCCCGCGCCAAGCCGCCCAACTCGATGAGCTGCTGAAAAAATGCAGCCAGGTCCTGGTCGACAACTTCACCGCCAAGTACGGCTGCGCTGCCAACGTCTACAAATCCGAGTTCGACGTTGTGCTCGCTCGCCTCACCAAGTCGGCCAACCGGCCGCAGGAGTAAACCATGCAGATCATCTCAGATGTCGAACAAGGCACCCAGGCCTGGCTCGACCTGCGCCTGGGCATCATCACCTGCAGCGAACTGGACTGCCTGCTGGTGAACGGCAAGGGCGAGGCGGGCTTCGGTACCGGCGCCTTCACCTACATGAACACACTCATCGGAGAACGCATCACCGGCGAAGCGGCCGATCCGTTCAGCGGCAATCGGCATACAGAGCGCGGCCATGAGCTGGAAGGCGTTGCCCGCAACCTCTACCGCGACAGCGAGGAGGTCGAAACGACCGAGGTTGGGATCATCCTCAACCACGGAATCGGCTACTCGCCGGACGCCCTGGTAGGCGACAAGGGCCTGACCGAGATCAAGACCAAGCTGCCGAAGCTGCAGGTGGACGTGATCCTGGGCGGCGAGATCCCGAAAGAGCACGTTGCCCAGTGCCAGGGCGGCCTGTGGGTATCGGAGCGCGAGTGGATCGATTTCATCTGCTACTGGCCGGGCATGCCTCTCTTCGTGAAGCGCGCCTACCGGGACGAGGCGATGATTCGCAAGCTCTCCGAGCGCGTGAAGACCTTCTACGAAATCCTCGACGAGCGCATGAATCGCGTGCTCGGAATCGCTGCATGAGGTGACCATGAACCAATCAATCGACCTGGAGGCCGCAAAAGCGGCCTTCCTTGCCTCTGGAGGCAGCATCATCGTGCTTGACGGGTACCAGTATGTGCCACACAGGCCGCACCGCGACATTGAACAGGTTCGCGCTGCACAGCCCAAGCCACTGAACCAGAAGGCACAGAAGCGCCAAAAGCAGCTTGCCGAACTGCGCGAGCTGGCCAAGACCATGACCTACGCCCAGGCCATGGCTGAAACAGGGTTGGCACAGACAACGCTCTACCGGGCAGCGCAGGACGGAGGGTTTGCCTTCAAGCCTGACCCGCGCCGATTCCATGGCGAAAAGCAAAGGGCCTATGCAGACCCTGCCGAGGACAAAGCGCTCGCAGCCAAGATCGCCGAATTGCGCAATGCCGGCCTGAACCGTCACGAAGCCAAAACCAAGCTGGGCATCTCCGACCGCAAGTTCTGCCGGGTCATCCACCTGTTTGGCGTCGACTATCCCAAGGCCGAGGGCAAGCGATGCGACGGTCCAGTTTGAAGCACCAGGTCCGCCAGCGCAGGCGGCAAGAACAGTTCCACCTGCCGCCCAGCGGCCTCACGGAGCACAGACATGCAGAAAGCACCTTCTGGAGTGGTAACCCTGCCGGCCTGGATGAATCGGCCGGTCAAGAAGCTGTACATCACCCGCAGCGGCGGTCAGTACCGGCCTGACGATGTGGCCCTGGCCTTCGCGCTGAGCCTGCGCATGCACGACAGCGCCGATCACCTGCGCAGGCTGGCCCGGCGCCTGGTCGACAAGGTGTGCCTGGAGCATCAGCCGAACATGAAGCGCCTGGCCCGCGAGCCGGACGATGCCGAGGTGTTTGCGGCTGCGCTCAAGATCATCAACCGGGTGTGCGATTTGCTCGACATCGGGCCGGGCGCCACTTTTGTGCGCAATGGAGGCGATAATGGCTCTGACGCAGCAGCAGCGTGACGAGAAGCGCAGGGCCAAGGCCGAGCGCCTACAGGAAGAAGACCTGCGCTTGAAGGTTCGACCAGGGACTAAACAGGCCCTGCTGGAGCTGATGAAGTGGGCCGTGATCGAGGAACAGGGTGAGGCGATGACGCTGATGGTTCATCACGTCGAAGCGCTCGGGCATCACGCGATGTTCAGGATCGCGCGCCACGAAATCGAGGCTCACCGGGATGTGGCGCGCACTGAGCCGCTGCGGCTGTCAGTCAGAAAGCGAACCGGCCAGCACCTGCGGGCGATCTGCGGATGGGCTGACGCCACATACAGCCAGATGATCGAGGCTTTGATCCACGGCATCCACGCACTGGGCAGGCTGCACGCGGCGAAGTTTCTCACCCCGCCGCGGCATGAAATCAGCATCTCGCCCCGCCTGGCCCTGGCCTTCGACAGGAAGAGCATGCTGATGATTCAGCAGGATCCGGGCGACGAGGTCATTACCCCTTCATGTTGTTGATGAACCGCTGCCCAGCTTCGATGGCCGCAGCTTTAACTTCTGCGTAGGTGGCATATGTCTTGTCATGGAATTCACGCCATGGAAGGTCATCCACCTTAATTTTGAAGGTGAATCCATTTGGGTGCTCGGTAAACCATACGGTGTACTCAGAATCGCCGTACTCGGTAGTGAAAATATCCGAATTATCCATTACGCCTCCTTGATCCGGCCCATGCCGGCCACCCGTAATACCCCATCCCAAACCAAATTGCCACCATGCCGCATCCGGCCACGGAGGGCGGCGTATGCATGGAGAAAGCCATGAGCTACTTCTACAAGACCGAATCGCCAAAGGTCCTGGCCGCGGTGCGCGCCTGGGACGAGAAGAAGGCCGCATGGAACGCTCAGCGCGAGAAGCTGGGCCAGGCCTTCGCCGCCGATGCTTCTCCGATGTACAGCGGCTCCCGCAACTATGTCGGCGGCATCAGGCTGAGCGCCAGCCGCGACCTGGATGTGCACTGGTGCCGCCCTGACGAATACGGCTACCGCTCGCTGCGCCGGGCGCCCAAACATACCAAGGGCACGGACAAAGAGGTGCGTGCGGCCGAGAAGGCTGAGCACCAGCGCCTGGAAGACCTGTGGAAAGCACATTGTCCGGACGATATCGACCGCGACGAAATGTGGGGAGCCATCGGCGTCGAGCGGGGGGGCATCTGGCTCAGTGGCGGGGTGTGCTTCACCTGCGGCGATACCGTGTACTTGAACCTGGGCAGCAAGGCTGCTGACGGCGATGTCGACGGACTGGTTGAGATCGTCAGCAGCGAGTACGAAACCGCCCGCCAGCGCGTGATCGACGCTCGTAAAGCGGCCTGACCCTCCGGCGCTGCCCGCCAGTGCCCTGCCCAACTCAGCGAATCCTATCAGCCGAAGAGTTTTCCTTTAGCCCTATTTTTAAGGGGCTGAACCATTTCTGTAATTTTGGATTTAACTGAGTCAATGCTAGTTAACCCTTGGGAGCTAAGTCTCCGCCATCTGTTCAATACCATCAAGGACGTTTCTTCTGACCGATCATCAAACGTGCCGTATATAATCAACCACAACGACTTATCTATAAGATCGGAAAGCTCAACATCCACTTCATACATATCGAAGAAATGATCATCAAGCTCCGAACCCCACAATTCAATACATTCGAGTCGTAACGGCTCCAGTGCAGCCACCGCTTCCTTACCTTTTCTCAACTGCTCCTCATATATACCAACCAAATAATTATCTCGCCCGCCTTCCCCTATCCAACTATTGCTCTCGATTTTTGATACAGCATTTGCGGCATACGTCCAATTTCGTATGATTTCATCCTGATAGATGCGTAGTGCTATAATTAATTTGCGTGCAAGCTCGTGATCCGCAACCGCCTTACCTTGGCGCCTCCATGAGTTCAGCCCCGCGTACGCAACCGACACAGCAACTATCGTCGCAGCCACCCCCAGCATATCGAACAGATCGTGAATACTATCTACCCTGTAGAAGTTATCCGGCAAAGTAACTCGCCCCCAAACAACACCGGCCAAAAACAACAAAAGGCAACTAATCCAAACGATTTTATCTTTCATAAAGTACTCATTCTTAATGCCAGCCTGATGTTATCAGGCCGTCACCAGTAAATGCGAGCTATCTTATGACCACAGCAATCGACCTGTTCGCCGGCCTCGGCGGATGGAGCACCGGCGCGCGCGCCGCGGGCGTCCAAGTTCTCTGGGCGGCAAACCACTGGCCCGAAGCCGTGAAGTGGCATGCAGCCAATCACCAAGATACCGACCACGTATGCCAGGACTTGCATCAGGCCAACTGGGCGGCAGTGCCGCGCACCGATATCGGAATCGCCTCTCCTTGCTGCCAAGGCCACGCAAAGGCCCGCGGCAAGAAGAACGGCAATCCTGAGCACGACGCGTCGAGATCCACCGCGTGGGCTGTGCCATCAGCGGCCGAAGTGCTGCAGCAGGATGCCTGGGTGGTCGAGAACGTACCGGAGTTCGTGAACTGGTTGCTGTACCCCAGCTGGGTGGATGCCATGAACCGGCTGGGCTACCAGGTCGCGCCGCACATCGTGGACTGCGCCGACCTTGGCGTGCCTCAGCACCGGGTTCGCCTGTTTCTGATCTGCACCAAGAGCAAGGCGCCGATCCAGCTGCAGCTGCGGCAGTGCGAGCACGTGCCGGCCAGCAGTTTCCTCGACTACGACTCCGGACGCTGGTCGCAGATCGAGAAGCCTGGCCGGGCTCAGGCCACGCTTGACCGAGTGCGCAACGGGCGCCAGCGCTTCGGCGACCGGTTCATCATGCCCTACTACGGCAAGGGCTCCGGCACCACCGGCCGAGACATCAACCGGCCGATTGGCACCATCACCACCCTGGACCGCTGGGCCTTGGTCGACGGCGACCGCATGCGGATGCTCAGCGCTAGCGAGGCTCTGGCCGCCATGTCGTTCCCCGCCGACACCCTGCGGCCTGACAATCACAGGCTGACCATGCACATGGCCGGAAACGCGGTACCGCCGCTGGCAGGTCAACGAATCTTAGAGGCGGTGCTGCAGGCGGCCTGATCAGATACTGACAACGTGATCCCCACTCCAAGAGCCAATCTTGTGAAATTGTATCGTTCCGAAGTCAACACCAGACTTTGCTGTGAACGTGGCTGCACCCGCCGTCCCATCTTGTTCTGTATAAGTAATAGTTAAACTGAGAGATTCTCTAGATGAAACAGAATCCCAAACGACATTAACCATTTCAGACTGTCCTCTATCAAGAGTTCTACAGGACATTTGGAAATTGGAGCTAACACCATCATCGAGATAGAATTCAACACCAAATACCTGTGCGCCATCATTAATAACGCGACACTCTAGAACATACGCCTTATCCACCAAGATTGGGTGAGCCGATTCAATCGTGAGTATCGGACGTTGCGAAGCCCTGAATCGCTTCTCTTGATCAAGTCGATTGCTCTGTTCAAGTTTTAATGTCTCAAGCGACAGTTCAGCCATACGCCTCTGCTGCTCAACCGAATTTTTAAGCTCCTCCCCCTGCAACTGAAGTGCTTGGGTGCTCTGCTTCAATTCCATACCCTGCTGGAAGAAACCAAGGACCAGCCAGAGAATTGCCAACGGACCAAACGCGCCGGCAAGAAAGTCGCCTACTGCATTAAGCTCTAGCAGGTTCAATGACTCCAGCCGTTCACTTGTAAGCCACCATAGGCCTACCAAGTAAACCAAGGTTAATAATGCTCCGCACAGCGCCAAAGCTCTTCTCATGGGTTCCCCAAAACTCTTTCTCAAACATCCGCAAACTATAGCGGCGAGGACTCCCCATGCCCACAGAAAACCGATCCAGCAACGCCGAGATGGTCAGCGTGCCAGCTGCGCATGACCTGGCCAGCAAGGTCAGAGAGGCCATGGACCGCCAAGCATGCCCGAATGCTTGGATGCTCATTGCCTACGAGGCGGTCGTGAAGAATTTTCCAGCGCCAGCCCCGCAGCCCCACCCCGAGCCTCTAGCCTGGATGGTTGGTACTGCCATCTGGTGGACCAAAGAAGAGGCGGAGCGGGATGCGGCGGCGACCGGGCTGACGATTGTTGGGCTCGGGCCGATGACCGGTGCCGCTGAGTTCGAGCGGCTGCAGGTAGAGCTTGGCTACATGCGGGAGGAGCGCGACGACCTGAGCGCCAAGCTGGACCGCTTCTACTCACGCACCCATGGCATCAAAAATTTGGCTGTCATCGAGGAGCTGAGCGACAAGCTGGCAGAGCGGGATGCGCTGCTTGAGGAAGTATGGGCGTATGACATCGGCACGCCGATGAAACGCAAAATCAAAGCCGCCCTATCCGCCAGCGCAGAGCAGAAGCCAGCACCGTGAAAACGCATTTCGCACCATTCACCGACCTCGAAGACGTTGAGCAAGCGCCCTGCGGCACCTGGCTAGGGGAATCCTCCGATCTGTCAGGCGACTGGGCCATGGTCGATTGCCGACTCTGCAAGAAGCGCCGGGAACGGATCATCGCAGCCGCAGCTGATGAAGAGCGCTTCATCGTTGAGCAGATGGGCGACATGGCCGCATTCATGCGCGCCGAGGCCGAAGCCTAGCAAGAGAACATCTGTACTCCTCAGCTGTAACCCCTCTCCCCTCTACTTTGAGGCGGCGAGACGATTGGCAGTTGGAGCACCTTCAATAGCAATCCGGCGGGCCCGGCCGACGCCCCATGCCAGCGCTCTAGTCATCGACTCACCCGGGCGCGACTCGAAAGCCTCCTCATGAAGCGCAGAGCCGCTCGGGGCGTATACACCGATGAACATCTGCGTGTTACCCGTTCGCGACAGTCGCACCTGGACATCTATGAACGTTCCATCGTCGAGTGTTTCGTCATGAGTCCTATGGTGAAGCGTCGGGTCAGCCCAAGACCAAAAGACATCACCGCGAATTCTCATGCCGTCCTCCTTCGACTTTAGTTGTATGCATCAACCCACCATAGCCAAACCGAAGCGGTTAGCAACCGCACCTGCCTGTTTCGTGATCTGAATCAGACTATTGGCCATCACCATTCTTCCTAACCCCTCTCACCTCTATTCACTGCCGCGATATGGCGGCCAAGGCGAAGCTATGTCTCAAGCAAAGGAACGACCGATCCTGTTCAGCGGCTCGATGGTCAGCGCCATCCTGGACGGCCGGAAGACGGTCACCCGCCGGCCAATCAAACCGAGCATGCGAGGCTTCGACGTCTCGTTCGAGCTTCACCAGCAGGAGGACGGTTCTTGGCGACCCATGCACACGTTCGACGAGAGCTGCATGGATGATCAGGGTACGGAGCATCCGGTGATCTGCCCCTACGGCAAGCCTGGCGACCGCCTGTGGGTGCGCGAGACCTGGTACTGCGATCATTTCGAAGTGATGCGCGGCCCCTATCTCAAGCCGGCTGATCTGGACGTTACCGAGGCTCGCAGCGACGGGACGCTGGTCTACGCCGCTGATGGGCTAACACCATACGAAGCCGATCAGCCCGCTTGGAAACCCAGCATCCATATGCCCCGCTGGGCCAGCCGCATCTTGCTGGAAGTCACCGACGTGCGCGTCGAGCAGCTGCAGGCCATTTCCATCGGCCAGATCTGCAAGGAGGGCCTGGCGCGCTCGATTTACGAGTTCATCCCTGTGACGACGGCCTTTGACGCTTTCGCCGAGGTGTGGGACTCGATCAACGGGCCTGGAGCATGGGAGGCCAATCCATGGGTCTGGGCTGTCGAGTTTAAGCAGGTGCAGTCATGACCCGCCTCGCACTCTGCCTCCTCCTGCTGGCCACCAGCGCCAGCGCGGGAGATCTGCCGCCAGACGTCTGGTCGTTCGAGGACAAGCCGCGCGGCGTCGTCTGCTACGTCCTGAACGATGACCGGATCAGCTGCGTGAAGGTCTGGCTGCCGCAAGTGGCCGGCAACCAGCGCCAGCTCTCCCCGCACGAAACACAACCCGAACCTACACCCGCACTGGCGCCTGGGCGCTGGATTGATGAGAGGTATCAGATGTGAAAGCACTTTCGATTCGGCAGCCGTGGGCCTGGCTGATCATCCACGGCGACAAGGACATCGAGAACAGGACATGGCATACCAAGTTCCGTGGTCGATTCCTTGTGCACGCCGCCCAAGGCATGACCCGGAGGGAATGGAGCGATGCCGTGGTGTTCTGCAATGAGCACCGCCTGGCCCTCCCGCCGCACTGGAGCCAGCTTCAGCGCGGCGGAATTATCGGCTCGGTCGAGCTGACCGATAGCGTCGATACCAGCACGTCGCCTTGGTACATGGGCGAGAAGGGTTTCGTCCTGTCCAATCCAAAGCCTTGGGCATTCACTCCACTCAAGGGGCGCCTTGGGTTCTTTGATGTGCCTGCAGGAGTGCTGCCATGACCGACCTGATCGAAGTGAGGGTATCGAACCTAATCGGTGCGCCGCTGGACTGGGCGGTGGCCATGGCCGAAGGCTACAAGCAGGACACCGAGAACCACCTGACGATTATCAGTCCCCGGGGCGTCTTCACCAGCGTGAGCATTCGCGGCGCCTCCGAAGGCTTCGGGTTTCGACCATCCACCAACTGGGACCAGGGCGGCCCGCTGATCGACAAGCACAACGGCGGGCTGCACTACGAGGCCCACCTCGCCGACGCGAACTTCCGCTACAGCTCTGGGCCAGGCAGGACCGGTTTCTGGTGCTACGGCCCAACTGCGCTAATTGCCTTCTGTCGAGGCCTGGTCAAAGCCAAGCTCGGCGATATCGTCCAGGTGCCCAAGGAGCTGATCCCATGCCCAGCATGATCAAGGTTTCAACCTGCGACCTGGCCGGCAAGGCGTTGCTCTGGGCCGTCGAAATGGTCGACGGTCCGGTGCCGGCGGCGGCAGGCCAGCTGCAACTGTCACTGGGCGACCAGGTCATCGACGACGCAACCGGCGAGCACCTGATCCAGAAGCATGGCATGTGGATCGAGCGCGGGTACAGCTGGCCTTGGCTGGCCTGCGTGTCGGGTCACCCTCTCGACCGCCAGCCCGGCGATACACGGGCAGAAGCTGCAGCCCGTGCAGTCGTGCACCACGCCCGCGGCGAAACCGTCAGCGTACCGCAGGAGCTCTGCCCATGAACCTGATCGACTGCTACGTCACGAAGATCCTCGGCGAGCCGTACCGCAAGTTCGGCGCCTGGTGGGTCGACGTTGAATACGACAGCTGGGGCAGCACCAGCAAAACACGGCTCATGTTCCGCACCGAGGAAGCCGCCCGGGCGGCGCAGGTCGGTCACCACTTCATGGCCTGACCTTCTATATAAAGGAGACACCCATGCGACACGCAGAAAACATTGACCGCTTCCTGCGCCTCGACGAGGTGCTGCACGTGACCGGGATCGGCCGGAACACCGTCTATCGCAGAATCCGTGAGGGCACCTTTCCAAAACAGGTTAAGATAGGTCCCAATTCGGTTGCCTGGCGCCAGTCGGACATCACCCAGTGGATGACCTCTTTCGAGCCCAGCGACG
>Ga0213824_1001207_pt1 | contig 15819 bp, 19 predicted proteins | sample MC6MC0906MG_FD_179892 | JGI IMG/M metagenome (GOLD analysis project Ga0213824, IMG submission 179892) | Enriched soil aggregate microbial communities from Iowa State University, Ames, United States - MC6-MC0906-MG | ecosystem: Environmental > Terrestrial > Soil > Unclassified | place: USA: Iowa...
AGAACAAGCGTAACAATCCAGAGCGTCTTGAACTTAAAAAATATTGCTCTCGCGAGAAGAAATACACTCTTCACCGTGAAACTAAGTAATCGCTCATTAAGCCAAAACCACAAGTGGTTTTGGCTTTTTATATGTTGATAGGAGGATAGCTTAGCATGAATAAAACAACTTTACGAAACGAGGTAAGGGAAGCTCTCTCGAAAATGAGTGAAGCGGCTTACCAAGACCGATCTTTTATTGTCGCAAAAAATGTGCTACAAGAACCATATATAATAGAAGCAAATACAATCGGCATTACCATTTCCAATAAGCCAGAAGTCGACACAATTCATTTAATTGAAGAATTGTGGCAACTTGGTAAAAAAGTCGCTGTTCCTAAATGCAACCCAAAAACAAGAGAAATGACATTTTATGCTATTGATTCGTTTGCACAACTAGAAACTGTTTATATGCATTTGCGTGAGCCAATTCCAGAAAAGTGTGAGTTTGTTGACGCAAATGAAATGGATGTCATACTTGTTCCGGGAGTTGTTTTTGATAAGTTTGGCTATCGAATAGGTTATGGCGGTGGTTATTATGATCGCTATGTATTAAACTGTAGCAAAGGTAAGCTTGTATCGCTGTTATTTGATGAGCAGCTATATGAACAAGTACCTACAGACGCACACGATTGCCCAGTAGATATCATTGTGACACCGACTAAACGTATTGACTGTGTAACACAACGAGGAGCGAACTAAAATGGACAAAATGTTAGATATTTATGAATTATTAAAAACATATGGCACTTTTATTTATACAAGAGATCCTATTGGTGATTTGATGTTAATGGAGGATGAAATTCGTGAGTTGTATAAAGCGAATGTACTAGATATTAAAGATTACCAAATGGCATTGTTACTAATTCGACAAGAAACAACAAAACTTCGTATGAAAGAGAATAATCAATAATGTTTTAAATATAATTCCTTTGGGGTATTGTAAAAATAATGTAACATGTATGTAATATTATAAGAGACAGTGGGTTTCCACTGTTCTTATGATTGTGCGAAACTTTTTACAAACAAAGACGTATATATAAGTATCCAGCTTGTAGACGAGCAAGTAGAAGGGATTTCCAAAATATATCTGTTGCGTATCTGTAAAAAAAAGATTAAGATATATTTTGTTTCAGTAACGAATTATTAAATTTATTATTTTTTCGCTTTAGAAAGTAGGGAGGATGTTAGGAATGAAATCAATTAAGTGGCCTAAACATTCATTTATGATACTAGCAATTGTAGCAACTTGGATAAAAACGGTCATTGTTTATCACACAAGCTTTGATATGAAAATCGAAAATGCAATGCAACAATTTATTTTGTTTATTAATCCATTAAGCTTCTTGCTATTTGCTTATGGTTTAGCGTTATTCTTTAAATCTTCAAAAGCTAAAAATCGTTATATTATTACAGTCAGTATTCTTTTATCCATTGTCTTATACGGAAATGTGGCATTCTATCGTTTCTACAATGACTTTATTACGCTACCGGTATTATTCCAAACAAGTAACTTTAGTGATTTAGGAACTTCCATATCAGCGATTGTAAACCCTTGGGATGTATTATATTTCATCGACGTACTTATTCTAATTTTAGCTAATAAATATTGGCCTAGAATGAAAACAATTGTGAAAGTTAACGTGGAATTTCGTCGTGCGTACTTCGTATTAGCAGTTGCTATGACTTTCTTAAACTTAGGATTAGCAGAAATAGAACGTCCACAATTGTTGACTCGAAGCTTTGACCGTGAATTACTTGTGAAAAACATTGGGACTTATAACTACCATTTGTATGATATTTATATTCAATCTAAATCTTCTGCTCAACGTGCATTAGCGGATGGCAGTGAATTAGTAGAAGTGAACAACTACATTCGATCTAATCAAGCAGCGGTTAACCCTGAAATGTTCGGTAAATACAAGGATCGTAATGTAATTGTTGTGTCAATGGAATCTTTACAAAACTTTGTGATTAATAACCAGATGGATGGTCATGAAATCACACCATTCTTAAACTCTTTAACAAAAGATAAAGATACGTTTTATTTCAGCAACTTCTATCACCAAACTGGATTAGGGAAAACTTCTGACTCAGAGTTTATTGTAGAAAACTCATTGTTTGGCTTAGGTCGTGGTGCGGTATTCTTCACACACGGTGGAAATACGTATAACTCAATGGCTGAGCGCCTTGGAGAAAATGGTTACTATACGAATGTCATGCACCCGAATAATAAATCATTCTGGAATCGTGACATGATGTATCAATCATTAAAAGTTGATAAATTCTATGATGTAGATTCATATAAAGTTAACGAAGGCGAAGCTGTTAACTGGGGTATGAAAGATACTCCATTCTTAGAACAATCTGCAGCATTAATGAAAGATATGCCACAGCCATTCTATTCTCGTCTAATTACATTAACGAACCACTATCCATTTACTTTGGATCCTGAAGATGTCATGATTCCTGAATACACTTCAAACTCAGGTACATTAAATCGTTACTTCCAAACAGTTCGTTATATGGATGAAGCACTTAAAGACTTCTTCCAAAGTTTAAAGGATCAAGGAGTTTATGATAACTCAATTATCGTAATGTATGGTGACCATTATGGTATTTCAGAAAACCACAACAAAGCGATGGCTCAATATTTAGGAAAAGAAAGCATTACACCATTTGATAATGCAATCCTACAAGAAGTACCTTTATTCATCCATATCCCAGGAGCTGGTGATGGTAAAGAAATGACAGAAGTGTCTGGACAAATGGATTTACGTCCAACAATTCTACACCTTCTTGGTATTGAAACTTCAAAAGATATGCAACTTGGTGCTGACTTATTCTCACCAGAGCATGAAGATTTCGTTATTTTCCGTGACGGTCGTTTTGTAACAGATAAATATGTTTATGCTGGTGAAGCTTGCTATGACAAAGCCACTGGTGAAGAAATTGATGGCGAGCCATGTCAGCCATACGCTGATCGGGCGACGACAGAACTAGAAAATTCCGATGCTATCATTAACGGTGATTTGCTTCGCTTCTATGATGAAAAGACAGGTAACTTGAAGCAAGAAGCAGTCGAATAATAAAAAAGAGATCTCACTAAACATGAGATCTCTTTTTTATGGATCTATATCAAATGTTGGAGTAAGGCAAAATGTTCTATCATCGTTTAAAGGGTAAAATCCGTCACATTACGGGTATCCTAACAATTTTATAGAACCCTCTTTTTTACCCCTAAAAAGGAGCATATGGAAAAGATTTGCATGTAGCAGAGGTATACGTCAAATTGAAGTTTTATGCGTTCAGAGAGCCCAATAAAACAGCTCAGAGGGAAGACGTTATCGCTTGGGGCTCAAATAGGAGAAATTAAATCAAAATAGACAATACGACAGAAAGAAAAAGAGCAGTCTCGGAATGCAGACTGCTCTTGTTTCTGTCTAAATCTTAGTGTAATTTTGGTGGGTACCCGCTATTAATGACTGTCATAATTACAAACCAACCGAAAACAGCAGCACTTAATAAGTTGAAAACAACACTTAAAAGGTTCTTTTCTTTAATTGCTTGGAATGTACCAATTACAGCTAAAATCGCTACTAGACCAAAAATAACCATTAATAAGTTCATTAAAAATTGACACTCCTTTCGACATCAGAAAATGAATGTCGTAAACAATATTCCTCCTTAATTGTAAACGTTCCACCTGTTTTTGTCGAGAACTAATATAGCGAAAACTATGAACATTTATCGTCAAATTGTGGCAAAGGCTGTATAATATAAAATTGAGGTGATGTCAATGATGAACGTACGAAGTTATTCGCTTGGACCTGTCCAAACGAATTGTTATATCGTATCGAATAAAGAGAAGGAATGTTTAATATTTGATCCAGGAGAGGAAGCAGAACGAATCATCAAGACTATTCGTAGTAACGGTTTGAAGCCATCAGCCATTTTTTTAACACATGCACATTTTGATCATATTGGTGCTGTAGATGCTGTCCGAGAAGCTTTTAATGTTCCGGTATGGATTCATGAAAAGGAAGTTAGCTGGTTAGGAGATCCAACAAAAAATGGCTCTAGTAAATACGCAGCATTACCAGATTATATTGTCGCTGCCCCGGCTGAAGAAAATATTATTAAAGAAGAACAGCTATTTGAAATAAGTAATTTTAGTTTTAAAGCGATCTTTACGCCAGGACATTCACCAGGTAGTATTTCATATATATTTGAAAATGATGGCTTTGCTATTGTGGGGGATACGCTATTTGAGCAGGGTGTTGGACGTACAGATTTACTTGGAGGCTCAACGAAAATATTGCTTGCATCCATTCACGATAAGTTATTAACACTACCTGAGGATACTATTATTTACCCGGGCCATGGTAATTATACAACGGTCGGTGCAGAAATGGAGACAAATCCTTTTTTAAATGGTTTTTAACGTTAGGCAAAAGTTAAAAAATGGATATCCTATAGTGTAGATTGATTTCCATTCCGGCTGGGTGCTTTGTCGCTGACGCTTCGCTTTCGCGCAGAGCAGAGCTTCCTGGGGACGTCCGATGAGTCGCTGCGCTGCAGGTTCCCATCTGTGACGCGGTGATAATCCATTTTATTGGACAATTTCATCTTTGTGGGTGATTTGTTTAAAAAAATAAAGCCTACAGTAACTTCATAAAATGCAAAAATCCCCCTAGCAATTCGTTGGATAGATAGAATAAACTAAATTCTAATCTATATAATCGCAAAGGGGATTTTACTATGCTCATCTATAGCTTCTGTATCTAATGAATAAATTCACATAAAAAAGCGTGTCTCACATTTGATGAGATACGCTTTTTCTTTGTATTAATGACCGCCACCAGGCACGTGAATGAATGTTGTATAGTACGTGAAGCCAGCGAAGAATACAGTTAAATATGCTCCGAAAATGTACATGTACATACGTTCTGAAAGGTTTAAGAAGCCTAATAATAAGAATAAACCTGTATTACCTACGAATAATAGCGATACTTCGTTCATACCACCAAGGTAGAACATAACGGCGAAAATACCTGTCCAGAATGCCATAACTTTATACATATTATCCATGAAGATTTCCCCTCCTTTTGCCCACGACACAATAATCTCTTACTCATTATAAATGATATGAAAGGTATCTGTAAACTGGAACTTCCTCTTCTTTGTGACAAACAAATGGATTTTTAAATTAGCGATCGATTTCTGTCACGTTTATTTCATATTTACATAAATCACAATTATGTATCATGCTTTCAATCTGTGTGAATTCATTGCTTGAAAATAATGCATCTAATTGTCCTTTTAAATAGGATTCATGTAAAGAACAAACAATTTCTGAATGGGAAGTAAGCTGCTCCTGGAATGGACAATTAAAAATGGAGAATATCACTTTTTTACCATGCTCGGTTTGCTGTACTTGTGGAATATAACCAATTAATGCAGCATTGTCAGTTAATAGCTGAAGTTTTTGTTCGAAGGTAAGAGTATTATTTAATGTTAACTCAGCATTTACATAATTCTTCATTTGCTGATAACCATCTTGATAGCTAATGTCCTGGCATTTTTCTAATGCAGATGGTCCAAATTCTTGAATTAATTGGATTGTCCATTTTAATAGTCGATCCTCATCACGTCTTGGGAACGATAATGTTACGCCTTTGTCAGAGGCTTTATAAACACGACCAGGTCGGCCACCTTTTCCAGTCTTAGCAAAATCAGCTACTATAATATTAATTTCTGTGAGCTTTGTTAAGTGTAGCCGTGCAACGTTTGGATGTATGCCGAATTCATCAGCGATATTTTGGACCGTTACAGTTTTTTTCTCTTTCAGGATGTACTCGTAAATAGAGTATCTAGTTTCATCTGCTAAAGTACTAGTAATTTTTAATGGATGGATCATTTGCTTCACCTCTAGATAATTTTTTAAATAATATCTTCTCTACCAAGTGTTAGGAAAAAATTCATGTTGATTCTATTATATTGTATTCTTGGAAAAGAAACAGTTCCTTTTGACATAAATCTTAACTTTTTCATAGGATTATGTTCATTTTTAGTGAAATTTTGCACGTTATTCACGTTTTTACAGAAAAATTTATATTTCATAGGGAATTTAACAGCAAATTTTTTTGAAAGAAAAGGTCTTTTTTCGTGTCGTGTTCATATGGAAAAGTAGGAAATTAAGAATAGATTGGTCAAATTCAAATGAACTAGAAGAGGGGATGCAGAATTTTGAAACTGCTGTTGAACAAATTTTTTTGCATAGAATATAGTAATATATTTGAATTAAGGCGCAGATGAGTACAGATAGGAATATAAAAGATGAAAACAATCATTATATTCCAGAAGCTTTAAAGTTTACGCCAGCATAACAAAATTATTGATTCGTCTCTTTCATTGGTTTTTCGAATTCATCATTCATAGGATTATGTTCATTTTTAGGTAAAATAGCATGTTATCCACATTTTGATAGCAAAAATCATAAATAATAGAGAATTCTATAGTAAATTTTTATTTTAAGAAAAGGGCTTTTCTCGTGGCAGTTTCGTATCTATACTAGGAAATAACGAATAGAGCGGTCATATTCGAATGAACTAGAAGAGGGGTGCGAATATGCAGAATTTTGAAACGGTTGTTGAACAAAAATGCGAGCAACTTTTACTAAAGGCCTATAACTTTGGTGCATCAGATATATTATTAGTTCCGGAAAGTGTACATTATCGTATTTATTTTCGAAAATATGATCGGTTACTCCAAGCAGGTGAGTTACCGCACGATCTTGCGGAACGAATGATTTCCTTCTATAAATTTTTAGCGGCATTAGATATTAGCGAGCGTCGTAAACCCCAAAGTGGCGCCTTCCATAAAGCTATGGAACAAGATCAATATGCCTTCCGTGTCTCTACACTTCCTTCAGTATTTTTAAAAGAAAGTCTAATTATCCGACTTCTTTTGCAAAATCATACTTTCCCACTTACTTCCCTATCTTATTCCAAGCATGCAGCAGAGATGTTAATGGAACTAGTGAAACACCGACAAGGGCTATTATGTTTCACTGGTGCAACAGGCTCTGGTAAGTCAACCTCCTTGTATTCTTTGATCCATTATTGTTCTTCAGAGTTAAATAGACACGTCATTTCATTAGAGGATCCTGTAGAAAATAATCAGGCTAATCTACTTCAGATTCAGGTGAACGAACGAGCAGGTGTTACATATGCGACAGGCTTAAAGGCTATTTTACGCCACTCACCTGACATTATTATGATTGGAGAAATACGTGATAAAGAGACAGCGAAAATCGCAATCGAGGCTTCTTTAACAGGTCATTTAGTGGTAACGACGATTCATGCCAAGGATTCAGTCAATTGCCTTTATCGATTCATTGACTTAGGTGTTTCAGTAGAAGAACTTCGTCAAACTGTGGTAGGTGTTGTTGCTCAAACACTTTTCCAATCGCCAATTAACCAGGAAGAACGCCGTGCATTGTTTGAAATATTAAGCAATGCTCATCTTCAAATGGCCTTTAAGGCAATTATGCAAAAAACTAGCTTTGAGCTACCGCATGATGTAACGCTTACAGGTCAAAGAGAATTAATCGAGAGCCAGAACTATGCGAATACAAAAGTTTATTGAGAGAATTCGTTTTGAATATAAAAAGGCGACAATTTGGCAAGTAAAGGAACAAGCCCGTTTTTTTAGTCGATTAAGCGTGCTAATGCAGGAAGGCTATTTATTCCCGCAAGCTATTTCTATTCTATTGCCCCATCATATTAAAGCACATGAAGAAATACAAAAGCTAATTAATGAAAAGCTGAGGCAAGGAGTCGGTGTTTTGGGAGTTCTTGAAGCGTTGCATATTTCAAAGCAGCATTTAGTGGCTATTACAGTTGCAGAAAACAATGGCCATATGATTGAGACGCTAAAAGGTGTGGCTAAGCAAATGGCTTTGAGTGAGGCCGCGAAGAAAAAATTAATGAAGCTACTCTTGTATCCAATGGTACTCATTCTATTTTTGTTGCTGTTGTTTTTAGTATTTCGCACCGTATTTTTTCCTAATATAGAAAAAATGGTGGCAAGTCGAACTACCGGCACAGGGGAGACAAGCGTTGCTTTGTCAAAAATACTGTTACATTTTCCTGATGCTCTAATTGTCGTAGTGTTAGCAGTAATTTGTAGCATTTTGATATTTCAGCTTTATCTCAAACGACAACCAATTGCTCACCGGCTAATTATGATTCTAAAAACCCCATTTATTCGGATTTGGGTACGAATATCTTTGACGAGACAATTTGCTGCGTATTTAGGAAGTCTGCTACAAAGTGGATTTTCTTTACAGGCAAGTCTACAAATTTTAGAGGAGCAGCGACTTCAACCATTTCTCCAATATCTGGCTCGATGTATAAAGGAGCGTGTTGTTTTTGGTGATACGTTAACACAAGCTGTAAATTTGATGACAGTTTGGCAGAAGGATTTCTCGACATTTGTTGAGCATGGAGAAAAGAGTGGCTATTTAGGGAAAGAGCTTGTATTGTATAGCGAATTATTGACAGAAAAGCAGGAGCAGCTATTGCATAAAATCCTTGCGTTTGTGCAGCCGAGCTTTTTTATCATTATTGCAATGTGCATAGTTGCCGCGTATGTCAGTTTATTATTACCAATATATCACATGATTGAATTAGTATAGGAGGATAATAATGAAACGTATAAAGCAGCAAGCCGGATTTACTTTGATCGAAATGCTAATAGTCTTGTTGATTATATCAATATTAATATTAATCACAATTCCAAACGTTACGAAACATTTTGCTACGATCGATGAGAAGGGCTGTAAGGCGTATATTAGCATGGTGCAGGGGCAGGTAGAGGCGTATCGAGTAGATTTTATGGTTTATCCAACAATTGAAGATTTAGTAGCAAAAGGCTATTTAAAGAAAAATGAAACGACCTGTCCTAATAAGGAAGAGATTATGATCACTAATGAAGGGGAAGTACGATTAGCAAAGACCTCTGTTGAAACAGGTTCTGGTGGATAATGGTTGTTATAAAAAGTGAGCGCGGCTTTACGTTTGTTGAAATGCTAATGGTATTGTTTATCGTTATGTGTTTGTCAGTAATTGTCGTAAAGTATTCGTTAAAAGTAGCGGAAAATCGGGAGCTTGAACAGTTTTTTTCACAAATTCAATTAGATATTCAATATATACAAACCTATAGTATGCATCAAAGAGAATATATTTCGATGAAGTTTGAGAGTTCATCAAAAAGATATATCATAAAAAAAGATTTTTATACCGAATTATATGCACGCCCTTTTCCGAAAGGGGTTGAATTCATTCCTGATTCGAGTTCGGTTCACACGATAATATTCAACTACTATGGGAACGTCATGACTCCAGGGTCTATTTATTTTAATACACCCCAGGGCATTAAAAAGGTTGTGATTACGTTAGGGCGAGGGAGATCAAGAGTTGAATGAATCTGGTTATTCATTTGTAGAAACGATTCTATCAGTGGTCATTGTCATGTTTTTATGCACGACATTAATACCGATTAGCTACACTATGAAAACAACTCTTTACAATAAGAAGCTAGAGGTTATAGCAGCTGAAACGGCCTATGAGGGCTTAAAGCACTATCGCTATTTACGGCAAGCGGAAGGCTCTAATACAATCGAAAATGTAGAATATAATTGGGCTTTTGATGGGCAGGGGATATGTGTAAGCTTTCAAAATGCACGAGAATTACGTAAAAAATGCATCCAGCTGACAGGTGAAGTCGATGAATGAGCGGGGCTATACATTATTAGAAGCGTTGTTCCAATTAGTTGTTTTTGTGCTTATTGCTCATCTTGTTGTTTTCATAATGCTTTGGTTCGCAGAAATGAAAACAACGGTACTTTCTGATGAACAATCGAAGTGGGAGCTATTTGCTTATGATTTGAATATGTATTTAGAGGATATTTCATCATTTACGATTCGAAAAGATCGAAAGAGAATAACTTTTCAAACGGCAGATACCATTCATAATATTGATTGTTATAGCAATCTAATTCGTGATCAAGTAAAGGGTGGTCATGTGCCAATCTTAATTGGTATAAATAAATGCCAGTTCAAATATGAAAAAAATATGTTAACGGTATCTGTTGAATTTCCAAGCGGTATCCAAAAGGAGCGGACCTTCTATGTACCAATTATTGAAAAATGACAGAGGGGCTATTTTTTTAATCGCAATTGCATTATTATTTTTTGTAACTACTTTTGTTCTTACGTATTATACGTCTTATGAAATTCAGTTTCGAACATATGAAGGGCTAGAAAAGATGAATGTTCGAGCTACGATAAATTTATTGGGACAAATTTTGTCAGACAGTGTAGAATCGTAGTTATAAGAAGGTGATTCGAATGCGAAAAATATATTTAGTTGGCTTTATGGGCTGCGGGAAAAGTGCGTTAGGAAGACGTTTAAGCTATTTTCTAAAGATGCCATATTATGATATGGATCGTGAAATAGTTAGACAGCAGGGTATGACAATCCCACAAATATTTGAAAAATACGGAGAAGCACGGTTTCGAGAAATAGAAACAGAATTTTTGGAAAATTTTAGAGATGAAGCTTGTATTATTTCAACAGGTGGTGGGGTTGCAGTCAATGCTGAAAATCGAAAAATAATGAGACGCAGCGGACTCGTGTTTTTTTTAGATGCGACATTCGAAGATATTTACAAACGAATACAGCATGATCCAAATAGACCAATCGTACAGAGTTCAACAAAAGAGGAGCTAGAGAATCTGTATCATTACAGAAGAAAGTTCTATCGTGAGGCAGGACATATACAGGTGTTAACAGAGAGTAGGACAATCCGTCAAATTCTTGAGTATTTAGTATTCCAAGTTAAAAGGTTGAAAGGCGAACGATAATATTTTAAATTAAATTTAATGTTCGTGTTTTATTATAATTTAAAAAATGTTTGCCTTTTCAATGCAATTAATGTTAGGATATAGACAAATAAGTAACTAAAAGTTCATTGAATACTAAATAGTACCAAGATTAATCTTGGGCGGATGATTGTGCGGGGAGAGAACGTTGTAGACGTCACCGAAGGAGCAAGTAGCAAAGGTTATGAATCTCTCAGGTAAAAGGACTCGTACAAGACGCAACTCTGGAGAGAGCTGTATTACAACAGCCACCGAAGGAGAAAGCCGGCTGATTGGCATTGTAACAATGCGAGCCAGTCTGGTGTAACTTTCAGGTGCAAGGACAGAGAATCCCGAAAAGGGGTTCGTCTGTCTTTTTTTATGTCAAAATGTTTTGTTTAAGCGTTCAAAATGAATTGGCAGAACATTCATTGTACTAATACAAAAACAGACGAACTACTACCAGTAAAAATGTAACTAACAATAAGGGGGCAAAAAGAATGACGAACGAATTACAACGTACACCTCTATTTGACGCATACGCAAAGTATGGTGGTAAAACAATTGACTTCGGTGGATGGGAATTACCAGTACAATTTTCTTCTATTAAGGAAGAGCATGATGCAGTACGTAATCGTGCAGGTTTATTTGATGTATCACATATGGGTGAAATTTTAGTAACTGGTCCTGATTCTCTAAATTTTTTACAAAATCTTTTGACAAATGATATTTCGAAGATTGCTGTAGGCCAAGCGCAATACAATGCAATGTGCTATGAAGATGGTGGTGTTGTCGATGACTTATTAACATATAAATTAGCCGATCAGCATTATTTATTATGCGTCAATGCTGCAAATATCGAAAAAGATTATGATTGGATGATGGAAAATCAACATCAATTTGATGTCACAATCGACAATCAATCTTCTGCTTATGCACAAATTGCCCTTCAAGGTCCATTAGCAGAAGAGGTACTTCAATCATTAACAGCTACTGATGTAAGTGCCATTAAATACTTCCGTTTCCAAGCAGATGTTGAAGTTGCTGGTCATAAAGCATTAGTCTCTCGTAGTGGTTACACAGGAGAAGATGGTTTTGAATTATACGGCTCTCCAGAAGATATTAAAGCGTTATGGGATAAAATCTTAGAAGCTGGAAAAGACAAAGGCGTTGTGCCAGCAGGTTTAGGATGCCGTGATACACTTCGTTTTGAAGCGGGTCTTCCATTATATGGGCAAGAGCTATCAGCGACAATTTCACCTCTTGAGGCGGGTATTGGCTTTGCTGTGAAATTAAATAAAGAAGACTTTCTTGGTCATGATGCATTAGTGACACAAAAAGAGAATGGACTGTCACGTAAAATTGTGGGCATTGAAATGATCGATAAAGGAATTCCTCGACATGGCTATAAAGTATTTAAGGACGGTAAGGAAATCGGTGAAGTGACAACAGGTACTCAACTTCCTTCTTCTAAACGTAATGTTGGTAACGCATTAATTGACAGCCAATTCGCAACTATCGGAACTGAATTAGAAATCGAAATTCGTGGTAAGCACTTAAAGGTAGTGACAGTAGAAACACCGTTTTACAAGCGTTCAAAATAATATTTGAAAAGAGGGAGCTACATTTATGAAACATCGTTATTTACCTATGACGGAGCAAGATAAACAAGAAATGTTAGACGTAATTGGTGTATCTTCAGTTGATGAGTTATTTGAGGATATTCCAGAAAAAGTACGTTTTAAAGGCCTATATGATATTAAAGATGCAAAATCAGAGTCAGCTTTATTAAAAGAATTATCGGCACTTGCTGCGAAAAATAAGGATACAAATGCTAACGTATCGTTTTTAGGTGCAGGCGTATACAATCACTATAAGCCAATTATCGTGGACCATGTTATTTCTCGTTCAGAGTTCTACACAGCGTATACTCCGTATCAACCAGAAATTTCGCAAGGGGAATTACAAGCAATTTTTGAATTCCAAACGATGATTGCTGAGCTTACAGGTATGGATCTAGCAAACTCTTCTATGTATGATGGGGGAACAGCACTAGCTGAGGCAGGCATGCTTGCAGCTGGACATACACGCCGTAAGAAAATTTTAGTATCTGAAACGGTTCACCCTGAGTATCGAGATGTCGTTGCTACATATGCATACGGCCAAACTATTGAAATTGTTACAGTTCCTCATAAAGATGGTGTGACAGATGTAGAAGCTTTAAAAGAACTAATCGATGATAATACAGCAGCTGTGATTACACAATATCCAAACTTCTTCGGTCAAATAGAGGACCTGCAAGTAATTGGCGATATTGCACATGAGGCAAAAAGTTTATTTGTCGTATCTTCAAACCCGCTTGCACTAGGTATTTTAACACCTCCTGGTAAGCTAGGTGCTGATATTTGTGTAGGAGATGCACAGGTCTTTGGTATTGCTGAAGCATTCGGTGGTCCACACTGTGGTTACTTTGCCGTAACAACTAAGCTTATGCGTAAAGTTCCAGGCCGTCTTATTGGTGAAACAGTGGACGGAGAAGGTCGTCGTGGTTATGTATTAACATTACAAGCACGTGAACAGCATATCCGTCGTGATAAAGCAACTTCTAATATTTGTTCTAACCAAGCGCTTCTTGCACTTGCAGCATCTGTAGCAATGACTGCTCTAGGTAAACAAGGTGTTCGTGAAATGGCTACCCAAAATATTGCGAAAACACGCTATGCTAAAAATGCTTTTGAAGCGGCAGGCTTTACAGTTGCATTCCAAGGTGCACACTTTAACGAAATCGTTGTGAAAACAAATAAATGTGTGAAAGAAATCAATAAAGGCTTAATTGAAAAAGGTATCATCGGTGGATATCCTTTAGGTCAAACATATGACTCTCTTAAAAATCACGTTCTAATCGCAGTAACAGAATTACGCACGAAGGAAGAAATTGATGCACTTGTTGCAGAAATGGGGGCTCTTAATGCATAACGAAAATCAATCACTCATTTTTGAAATTTCCAAAGAAGGTCGCGTAGGCTATAGCTTAGAAGCACTTGATGTACCAGAGGTTGATCTAGCAGATTTACTTCCTGCGAACTTAGTACGTGCGGAAGCGGCAGAATTACCAGAGGTTTCTGAGCTTGATATTATGCGTCACTATACAGCACTTTCTCGTCGAAACCACGGTGTAGACTCTGGTTTCTACCCACTTGGCTCTTGTACGATGAAATATAATCCGAAAATTAACGAGGCTGTTGCACGACTTTCAGGCTTTGCTAATGTTCACCCATTACAGGATGAATCAACGACTCAAGGCGCAATGGAGCTTCTTTACGAACTACAAACGTCATTAGTTGAAATTACAGGTATGGATGAAGTGACATTACAACCTGCAGCAGGTGCGCATGGCGAATGGACTGCATTAATGATGATCCGTGCATTCCATGAAGCGAATGGTGAAGGTCACCGTAATAAAGTGATTGTTCCTGACTCTGCTCACGGTACAAACCCAGCATCGGCAACAGTTGCAGGCTTTGAAACTATCACTGTAAAATCAGATGAAAATGGTTTAGTAGATATTGAAGATTTACGTAAAGTAGTTGGTTCTGACACAGCGGCATTAATGCTGACAAATCCAAATACACTTGGTCTATTTGAAGAAAACATTATCGAAATGGCAGAGCTAATTCACTCTGTTGGCGGTAAAGTATACTATGATGGAGCAAACTTAAACGCAGTTATGAGTAAAGCTCGTCCTGGTGATATGGGCTTTGACTGCGTACACTTAAATCTACACAAAACATTTACTGGTCCTCACGGTGGCGGTGGCCCAGGTTCAGGTCCAGTTGGTGTAAAAGCGGATTTAATTCCATTCCTTCCAAAACCAGTTTTAGTAAGAACAGAAGAAGGAACATACCACTTCGATTACGAACGTCCACAATCAATCGGACGTGTTAAACCTTATTATGGTAACTTTGGTATCAACGTACGTGCATATACGTATATCCGTACAATGGGTCCAGATGGCTTAAAAGCTGTAACAGAATACGCAGTACTAAACGCGAACTATATGATGCGTCGCCTAGAGCCATTCTATGATCTACCATATAACCGTCATTGTAAGCATGAATTTGTATTATCAGGTCGTCGTCAAAAGAAACTTGGCGTTCGTACTTTAGATATTGCAAAACGTCTGTTGGACTTTGGCTACCATCCACCAACAACTTACTTCCCATTAAATGTGGAAGAGGCGTTAATGATTGAGCCAACAGAAACAGAATCTAAAGAAACGTTAGATGCATTCTGTGATGTGATGATTCAAATTGCAAAAGAAGCAGAAGAAAATCCATCAATCGTTCAAGAAGCACCACATACAACAGTCGTGTCTCGCCTAGACGAAACACGCGCTGCTCGTACACCAGTGCTACGCTATCAAAAAGCATAATTAATAGAATTAAGACGTCCGATAAGTATTTTAGTACTTATTGGACGTCTTTTTTTTATTTTTAAAAGGGAGAGAGGCTGATAGCAAAAGTAAGGCGACGGAAAGAAGGCAGAGCGACGGAAAGAAGGCAGAGCGACGGAAAGAAAGAGCAGAGTGACGGAAAGAAAAGGCGGAGAGACGGAAAGAAAGGGCAAAGCGACGGAAAGAAAGCAGAGCGACGGAAAGAAAGAGCAGAGCGACGGAAAGAAAGAGCAAAGCGACGGAAAGAAAGGGCAGAGTGACGGATAGAAAGCAGAGCGACGGAAAGAAAGAGCAGAGCGACGGAAAGAAAGAGCAAAGCGACGGAAAGAAAAGGCAGAGCGACGGAAAGAAAGAGCAGAGTGACGGAAAGAAAGAGCAGAGCGACGAATAGAACGTTCAT
>Ga0213824_1001210_pt1 | contig 15808 bp, 16 predicted proteins | sample MC6MC0906MG_FD_179892 | JGI IMG/M metagenome (GOLD analysis project Ga0213824, IMG submission 179892) | Enriched soil aggregate microbial communities from Iowa State University, Ames, United States - MC6-MC0906-MG | ecosystem: Environmental > Terrestrial > Soil > Unclassified | place: USA: Iowa...
GTTTCGCGACGGCCCCAGGCGGCCAGGGAGATGTCGGCGACTTTGAAATCGGTAAAACCTGCAGGCGTGTTTACAGCGCTCATGAGAGCCTCCATTCGTAGTGTGCGAATGGGCGCCGTTGTGCGTTAAGCGCCCGCAAGAGCGGACAACGCCCCATCCGAGCCTGACAGGGTGACCCTGCTGCAGCGCCCCTCGGATGGGTGGCGGGCATGGTGCCGCTGTGGGCAGCCATGTAAAACGGCAGCGATTATAGCCTTGGCCGTGTGACACACCCAAGGCTTTCTGTCGATTTATCGCGACGATAGTCGATGTTCAATGGAGCGCTGGCGGCCGCTCTGCCATCATTACTCCACGTTAGCCAAGCAGGTCAGGAGTACAGATGAACTTTCACACCCGCAAATGGGTTAAACCCGAAGACCTCAACCCCAACGGTACGCTGTTCGGTGGCAGCCTGTTGCGCTGGATCGACGAAGAGGCGGCGATCTACGCCATCGTCCAGCTCGGCAACCAGCGCGTGGTGACCAAGTACATGTCGGAGATCAACTTCGTCAGCGCCTCGCGCCAGGGCGACATCATCGAACTGGGCATCACGGCCACCGAATTCGGCCGCACCTCGATCACCCTCAAGTGCGAAGTGCGTAACAAGATCACTCGCAAGAGCATCCTGACCGTCGACAAGATGGTCTTCGTCAACCTGGGCGAGGATGGCCAGCCGGCGGCCCATGGGCGCACCGAGATCAAGTACGTTCAGGACCAGTTCCCGGACAGCGCGGTTGAGTGACGACGTTGGGGCCGCATCGCGGCCCCTTTGTTTTCAAGGCTGGGCGCTAACCTTGCGGACCACCCGGCCAACGCTCAAGCCCTGCACCAGGATCGACGAAAGCACCACGATGTAGGTGATCGACAGCAGCAGGTCACGTTCCTCACCCAGCGGCAGCGACAGTGCCAGCGCTACCGATACGCCGCCGCGCAAACCACCCCAGGTCAGTACCCGAATGGTGCCCTTGGGCACGCTGCGCCAGCGGCGCAGCAACACGATCGCCGGGGCCACGGTCAACAGCCGCGACAGCAGCACCGCCAGTGCCAGCACACTGCCTGCGGCCAGGTGCAACCAGTTGAACGGCAGCAGTAACAGCTCCAGGCCGATCAGGGCGAACAGCAAGGCATTGAGCATGTCATCGATCAGCTCCCAGAACCCGTCCATGTAGCGACGGGTCATGTCGTTCATCGCCAGGTTGCGCCCCAGGTTACCGATGATCAGGCCGGCCACGACCATCGCGATCGGTGCCGAAACATGCAGCTCGTAGCACATCGCCGAGCCGCCGATGACCAGCGCCAGCGTCAGCATGACCTCAACCTGGTACTGCTCGACGCTCTTGATCATGCGGTACGTGGCATAGCCGATCAGGCCGCCGAACACCACGCCGCCGATGGCTTCACGGGCGAACAGGATGGCCGTGTCGGTGATGCTCGGTGTTTCACCCAGCTGGATGATGCCGAGCAGCACGGTGAACACCACCACTGCAGTGCCGTCGTTGAACAGCGACTCGCCGACAATGGTGGTCTTCAGCGGTTTGGAGGCGTTGGCGGTGCGCAGTGCGCCGAGCACGGCAATCGGGTCGGTGGGGGAGATCAGTGCGCCGAACAGCAGGCAATAGATCAGTGGCACCTGCCAGCCGAACATGGCGAACACCCAGTGCGACAGGTAGCCGATCACTACGGTGGCGATCAGTACCCCGATCGTCGCCAGCAGCCCGATCGGCCAACGGTAGCTGCGCAGGTCGGTGAGGTTGACGTGCAGCGCGCCGGCGAACAGCAGGAACGCCAGCATCCAGTGCATCAGCAGGTCATTGAAATCGATCTGGTTCATCAGCCCTTCGACGCGTTCTTCCAGGCCAGGGAAGCCAATCAGGCTCAGCCCCTGCAGCATCAGCGAGAACAATAGCGCCGTGACCATCACGCCGATGGCGGGTGGCAGGCCGATGAAACGGTAGTTTACGTAGGTGAGGAGGGTGGTCAGGCAGATAAACGCGGCAACTAATTCAAGCATCCCAAATCCTGTAAAAATGGCTTCCAAGTCGTAACCCGAATGGCTCGGGCAGTTCTTTGATGACCTGGCGAGGGGCTCGGGACACACCTTTGACTGAATTGCCTGGATTCGTTCCATGTCATTCAGGGCGCGCAGGGGGCCCTGCAACGCTATATGCTCGGCCTGATAACGTCACAAGGACCTGAAGGCGTGTTGGCAACTTCCCTGGTATTGGTCGCCGCCCTGCTGCACGCGACCTGGAACACCCTGATCAAATTCAGCGGCGAGCGCCTTTTGGTGATTGCCAGCATGGACCTGGTGGCGCTGGCGTTTGCCGTGCTCGCCGTGGCCTTCGTCGACCTGCCACCTGCCGATATCTGGCCTTGGCTGATCGCCTCGGCGTTGGCGGAGCAGTTGTACCGCTACCTGTTGATCCAGGCGTATCGGGTCGGTGATCTGGGGCTGGTCTATCCTCTGATGCGCGGCTTGTCGCCGCTGGTGGTGCTGGGGCTGACCCTGGCGTTCGCCGGCGAGTCGCTCAGCCAGCAGCAGATCATCGGCATCCTGCTCATCCCTTGTGGCATGGCGTGCCTGCTGTGGCAGGGCGGTGGGGGGGATCGGTTGCCCTGGTCGATGCTGCCGGTGGTGGCGCTGATCGGCCTGTGCATTGGCTGTTACACCTGGTTCGACGGGCAGGCCGTGCGGCTGTGGGGCAAGCCTTGGGATTACCTGGTGTGGCTGACGCTGCTCAGTGCTTGGCCTTTTCCGCTGCTGGCCAGCGTGGCACGGCGGGCGCCGTTCGTGCTGTTCTGGCGCACGCAATGGCGTTTGGGGTTGGCCGTGGGGTTTTGCGTGTTGTTCAGCTACGCGCTGGTGCTGTGGGCCATGCACCTGGGTTCGGTGGCTGAAGCGGCCGCCCTGCGTGAGTTGAGCGTGATCCTGGTGGTGCTGCTGGGCATGCGCTACCTCAAAGAACCTTTTGGCGGGCCAAGACTCCTAGCTTGCGGGCTGGTGCTGGCAGGCATGCTGGTGATGAAGCTCTAACCTTTCGATTGAACAAGGAGTCCTGTCCAATGACCGTCGCCCTGTGGTGCATCCTGTTTGCCCTGCTCCTGCCGCCACTTTGCGCATTGATCGCCAAGGTCAGCAGTGGCCGTTTCGGCCTGAAGGACAATCACGATCCGCGTGCTTTCCTCGACACGCTGTCGGGCTTGCCGCGTCGCGCGCATGCCGCGCAGCAGAATAGCTATGAGGCGTTTCCGGCGTTCGCGGCGGCGGTGCTGGTAGCCGACATCGTCGGCAATGCCGAACAGGTAACACAGGATGTGCTGGGGGTGATGTACATCACCAGCCGGCTGCTGTACATCATCTGCTACCTGGCTGACTGGGCGGCGTTGCGCTCGCTGGTGTGGTTTGCCGGGTTGGCGTTGATCGTCGCGTTCTTTGTCATTTCGGTCTGAAGCCGAGTGGTTCCTTTCGCGGGCTTGCCCGCGAAAGGGTCACAGCAGAATCAGGGTACTTTCGGCACTTCAGGCAGCGGTTTGCCTTTAGGCCAAAGCATCCAGATCTGCCCCTGCTGCTTCATGTTGCCCGCCAGTTCACCGGCCTCAGGCCCGGTGCCCCAGAACAGGTCGGCGCGCACCTCGCCGGTAATTGCACCGCCGGTGTCCTGGGCGCCCACCGGCCGCACCACTGGCGTGCCGTCCGGGCGTGAGGTCGACAGCCACAGCAAGCTGCCCAGCGGAATCACCTTGCGGTCGATGGCCACGCTGTAGCCCGCGGTCAGCGGCACGTTGAGCGAACCGCGCGGACCTTCGTTGCTGTCCGGGCGGGTGCTGAAGAATACATAGCTGGGGTTGCTGGCCAGCAGCTCCGGTACCCGTTGTGGGTTGGCCTGGGCCCAGGCATGAATGGCGCCCATGCTCACGTCTTCCTTCTTCAACTGGCCCTGCTCGATCAGCCAGCGGCCGATTGGCCGGTAGGGGTGGCCATTCTGGTCGGCATAACCCAGGCGCAGTTGCCGGCCATTTTCCAGCGCGACCCGCCCGGAGCCCTGGATCTGCAGGAATTGCAGGTCCATGGGGTCGGTCAGCCATGCCAGTACGGGGGCTTTGGCGCCGTCACGGTAGATCACTTCGGCGGTGTCGTAGGGCTTGAGCACGCGACCGTCAAGGCGCCCGCGCAGGCGCTTGCCCTTGAGTTCGGGGTAAACGCTGGCCAGGTCGACCACGATCATGTCGTCCGGGATGCCATACACTGGCACTTGGGCTGCATCGGTGCGTTTCAGGCTGCCGGGGTAGACCGGCTCGTAATAGCCGGTGATCAGGCCGGTGGCGTTGTTCTCAGCCGAGCGCAGGCCATAGACCTGAAGTTGCTGTTGCAGGAAGCTGCGCACCTGGGGCGCCTCCAGCGCGATCGGCAGCGCCGCTTCGCATGTCGCGGCCCACACCGGGTCACGCTTGAGCTTTTCACAGCCCACGCGCCAGGCGTCGAAACCCGCCAGCAGGTCGCTGTCGCTGACGCTGGGCAGGTCGGTCCAGGCTGCCGGGGCATAAGTGGCGATGGCATGGGGTTCGGGCTTGGCGCTTTCGCCGCCGTTGCAGCCGGCCAGCAAGGCCAGGGCCGGCAGCGCCCAGGCGAGATGGCGCAGAGCAGATTTCATGGCTGAATCCTTGGGGGGCAGCAGATGAAAGCTGCCCATAGTGTTCGTAAGGGTATTGGTCTTTGTCGAGCAGGCGAGGATACTGTGGCCCCCTTGGGCTGCCAATGTGACCGTGATGTTCAAATGTTTCACCGCCGTACTGCTGATCAGCCTGACCCTGGTGGCCTGCGACCGTGTCGATCCTAACTCACCCTTGGGGCAGCGCAAGGCGATCTTCAAGCAGATGCTCAGGACCAGCGAAGACATGGGTGGCATGCTACGGGGGCGGTTGCCGTTCGATGGAGCGAAATTCGCCGAGGGCGCCAAGACGCTCGATGGCCTGGCCCATGCGCCTTGGCAGCACTTCCCGCAGGTAAAAGATGACGGTGAGAGCAGTGCGCGGCCTGAGGTCTGGGAGCGCCAGGTGCGCTTTCATGACTTGGCGCAAGCGTTGGAAGGGGTGACAGGCGAGCTGCTGACGGTGACACGCAAGCAGCCGCTGGACGCGGCGGTGCTCAAGGCACCCATGGACAAGGTCGAGGCAGCCTGCAAGGCCTGCCACACGGAGTTTCGAAATCACTGAGGCGCCAGCCAGTGGTTCGCGGGCCACTGGCGGCAGTGCGTAATTGATGCCTCAGGTCACTGGCTCAGTTCGGCTTTCGCGGCTTCAAGCTCTGCCTTCGATTCGGTCAGCTTCTTTTCGCGCTTGGCGACCTTGCTCGAATCGCCTTTTGCCTGTGCCTGTTTCAGGTCCGCTTCACGCTCTTTGACTTCCGCTTCGGCCTTGCGCACTTTTTGCTCGCGCTCTTCCTTCAAGCCTGCATCGGTGCAGTGCTCGGTGGCTTCCTGCAGGGCCTTTTCCAGGCCGCGGATTTGCCCCGAGTTATTGTGCGCCTTGGCATATTGCAGCTGATTTTCGATGGCGCTGCGCTTGGCGGCGCAACCGGTCAAGCCTGGGGTGGGCTGGGCGGCCTGAGCAACGGATGCGCCCAGGCCGAGAACGGCAAACATGACTGTGCAAGAAACGAATTTCATAGGAGCCTCCTTGTAGGGGCATGTGGCCTTAAGCGCCGCGATACTGCCCCTTCCCTACAATTGAGTGAACCCTTCATCGGGTAATTTCAGATAAGTCCTACAAACCAAGTTGAGTAGGACCGCGCTGTCAACGCTCCAGATCGTCAACGGCTTCCTGCAGTTCCTTTTTTGCCTCGGCGAGTTTGTCTTTGCGCTTGTTGATGCGCTCCGGGTCGCCCTTCTTCATCGCCTTGTCCAGGTCCTTGGTACGCTGGTTGACCTCGTGGCGCGCCTCCAGCACCTTCTGTTCACGCTCTTTGCGCAAGCTTGCATCGGTGCAGTTCGCATCCACTTCGCTCAGGGCCTTATCCAGGCCAGCCTGCTGCTCACTGTTGTTGTGCGCCTTGGCCTGTTCGATCTGCTCGCTGATGGCTTGGCGTTTGGCGGCGCAACCGGTCAGGCCAGGTTGGTCTTCGGCGGCTTGCACGGCGTGCGCCGACAGCGCGAGCGTTGCCAGCAGAAAAAGGGCGGAAAGTCGTTTCATGAAAAGCCTCCTCGAAGGGGCGGGGCAGCAAAAAGTGGGGAAATCCTGCCTTGGTTTTGCCGATTTATAAACCCTTGGTCGGTTTTTCAGGCTGATATTGAGCAATACCGCGTGCAGGTTCTGCCCTCAGCTATTGCGATTGGGCTTGCTCGGTCATTTGAAAACCGTCGATCCCACTGTTTCCCAGTCGTGTGGCTATGCCCTGTACTTCAGCGCTGGCAAAGAAACCTGCGAGTTGCCTGGCGCGTGTTGCACCGATGCCGGGCAGGGCTTGCCAGTCGCTGGCAGACCGGCTGGCGAGTGCAGGCCAGTGTTCATTCGGTGGGACATTACTGGGCGCTGGCACGCCAAGCCCCTTGAGCCACTGGTCGAAGGGCCGGCTGCGGGCAATGGCGAAACTGCGCAGCAGCTTGCTGGCTGTTGCTTCGCTGATGCCGGGCACTGCTTGCAGATGTTCGGCATCGAGCGTCAACCAGTCTGTCATCGTCGTTACCCGCCCCGCTTGAACCAGCCGTCGCCAGGTACCCGGGCCGGCGCCCGGCATGGCCAGCCCCTGCTTGCCGCCAAGCCAGGCCAGGCGGGCAATGAACTGCTCCTCACAGCCCTCGCTGGCTTGCCAGCAGCTGTGCAGGCCATATCGCCCGGCCTCGGGGACTGGCAGTGGCTGGCGTTCGGCGGCGCGGTGGACCACTTGGTCGAAGCGGGGGATGGTCAGCCCGGCAAGGCTGATCGCTACCTGGTCGCCGGGGCGAATGTCCAGCGCGTGCCAGCGCGCGATGGAGCCGAGGCTGACCTGGCTGATCCGCCGGTCGTCCAGGGTGACCGGCTGCAGCTTGAGCAACGGCGTGACCTTGCCGGTGCGGCCGATGAGAAAGCGCACGTCACGCACGTGTGCCAACGCCTGGGCGAAGGGGTATTTCCAGGCGACGATCCAATAGGGGGCGTTGGCTTGCCAGCGTTCGGCGGCAGGCCGGCTGTCCTGGCGCAGGATCACGCCGTCGGTGGCGAAGGGCAACGGTTTGCGATACCAGTGCAGACGCCAGTGCGCAGCCTCGTCCAAGGAGGTGATGGCGGTGCTGTAGCGCTGGCTGTCGGGGAAGCCCAAGGCGGCCAACTGCGCGAGCCGTTCGGCTTGATTGTCGGGCCCTTGCGGCCAGTCCCAGACGAACAGCCCAATGCTTGCGCCCTGTTCACGGCCAAGCTGCTTGCGCGCCAGCAGCCCGGCCACGTTTCCACGGGCATTGGCGCTACCAGCCTGAGCTTGCACATGCCCCTCCTGGCGCAGGTACAACTCCCCTTGCAGCACCAGGTCCAACGGTTTCGGCAATTGCCGGTTGATGCTGCCCAGCACCTGGATATGGCGGCTCCAGTCATGCCCCTGGATACCATTACCGCGGCTGAGCAGCCGCACCAAGCGGCCTTGGCGATAGATCAGCGTGACCGCAACACCATCGACCTTCGGCTGCAGCCACACGCCTTGCTTGCCAGCCAGCCAGTGGGTGACGGCCTTGGCGTCAGGCAGTTTTTCCACGCCCGTGTGTGCAATGGGGTGTGTAATGGGGCCGCGTGCACTGGCCAGCGAATCCAGTTCGCCTGCGAGTCCGAAGCAGCGTTGCAGGTGCACCAGGCGCTGGCGGCTTTGATCGTACAGCTCATCGGCGACCAAGGGCTCGCCCAGGCGATGGTAGTGGTCGTCCCATAGGCCAAGGGTATCGCGCAGCCGGGTGACCTCCGCGTTAGCCCGCGCCGGCGACCAGGCTGGGCACTCGGCGGCACGGGCAGTGGCGGGCAGTAACAGCATCAGCATCAGCATCAGCAGCATGAACGGCATGGCCAGCATCCTTGCGTGGCAGGGGGAAGCCTCAGCCTAGGCAAGTGAAGCTGCTCATGCGCGGCGCAGTTGTCAGCCGATATGTCACAAAAAAGCCCCTGCCGATCACTCGGCAAGGGCTTTCATTTACCGCTGTAGGAAAACTTACAGACCGGCAGCGTCACGCAGCGACTGGGCGCGGTCGGTGCGTTCCCAGGTGAAGGTGGTGAAGGTGTCGTCGCCGACAGTCTTCTGCTGCGGGGTGCGGCCGAAGTGGCCGTAGGCAGCGGTTTCCTGGTACATCGGGTGCAGCAGGTCGAGCATCTTGGTGATGGCGTAAGGACGCAGGTCGAAGCACTCGCGCACCAGCTGGATGATCTTGTCGTCGGAGACCTTGCCGGTGCCGAAGGTGTTGATCGAGATGGAAGTCGGCTGAGCGACGCCGATGGCGTAGGAAACCTGGATCTCGCAACGCTCGGCCAGGCCTGCGGCGACAATGTTCTTGGCCACGTAACGGCCGGCGTAGGCGGCGGAACGGTCGACCTTGGACGGGTCCTTGCCGGAGAACGCGCCGCCGCCGTGACGGGCCATGCCGCCGTAGGAGTCGACGATGATCTTGCGGCCGGTCAGGCCACAGTCACCCACCGGGCCACCGATGATGAAGTTGCCGGTCGGGTTGATGTGGTACTGGGTGTCCTTGTGCAGCAGTTCGGCCGGCAGGGTGTGCTTGACGATCAGCTCCATCACCGCTTCCTGCAGGTCTTTTTGCGACACTTCAGGGTTGTGCTGGGTCGACAGCACGATGGCGTCGATGCCGACAACCTTGCCGTTCTCGTAGCGGCAGGTGACCTGCGACTTGGCGTCCGGGCGCAGCCACGGCAGCAGGCCGGACTTGCGCGCTTCGGCCTGGCGCTCGACCAGGCGGTGCGAGAAGCAGATCGGCGCTGGCATCAGCACGTCGGTTTCGTTGCTGGCATAGCCGAACATCAGGCCCTGGTCGCCAGCGCCCTGGTCTTCCGGCTTGGAGCGGTCGACGCCTTGGGCGATGTCGACCGACTGCTTGCCGATGATGTTCATCACGGCGCAGGTGGCACCGTCGAAGCCGACGTCGGAGCTGTTGTAGCCGATGTCGATAATGACTTTACGTACCAGCTCTTCCAGGTCGACCCAGGCCGAGGTGGTGACTTCGCCGGCGATGATGGCGACACCGGTCTTGACCAGGGTTTCACACGCCACGCGGGCGTATTTGTCCTGGGTGATGATGGCATCCAGGACCGCGTCCGAAATCTGGTCGGCGATCTTGTCCGGATGCCCTTCGGACACGGACTCGGAGGTGAAAAGGGAGTATTCGCTCATCTCGACGGGTTCCTAAAATTTACCGATGGTGTGTGTCGCCAGCCGTCCGCTGAAAATGGCGGACCTGGATCTGGAAACCGTTACGCAAGCCCACATAGAGGCTGTCCCCCGGGGCCAGCCCGGCAGCATTGGCCCAACGGGCCAGGTCGTCCTGTTCGAAGCCAAGCCAGAGGTCGCCGCAGGCTTCCCGCGCCCAATCCTGGTCATGGCTGCACAGTTCGGTGACCAGCAGGCTGCCGCCCGCTTTCACCCGTTTGGCCAGCAGGCGCAAGGCCTGGGCCGGGTCGCTGAAATGGTGCAGGACCATGTTCAGCACTACGCAGTCGGCTTCCACATCCGTTGCACCCAGTGCATCGGCCAACTGCAGGTTTACATTATCCAGGCGTTCGCGCTCGCACACTTGGCGCGCCAGCTCGAGCATGGTCGGGCTGTTGTCCAGGGCGGTGACACTGGCAAACCGCCGGGCCAGGTCAGGCAGGAAACCGCCGTCGCCGGGGCCGACTTCCAGCGCGCTGGCGGTCGGCTCGAAATTCAGTGTGTCGAGCAACGCCAGCAGGCTTTCACGGTATTGCGGCAGGCCTGCGATCAGGTCCTGCTGGGCGCGGAACTTCTCCTCCACGCGCAGGAAGAAGTCCTGGCTGGTGGCGGCGCGGCGTTGCTGTACCTGGGCAATGCGTGCCTGGACGTCCTGCGGCAAGCTCAGGTCATCGACCTCTTCGAGCAACGCCGTGTGCAGTCGCCCGCCCAGGCGGTGGCTGTCGGGCAGGGCGCGGCGGTAGAAAATCGCGTTGCCTTCACGGCGCGTGGCCACCAGCTCGGCCTGGGCCAGCACTTTGAGGTGGTGGCTCATGCCCGACTGGCCGATGTCGAAGATCTGCGCCAGCTCCAGCACGCCGAATGAGTCACTGGCCAAGGCGCGCAAGACATTCAGGCGCAACTCGTCGCCACTGGCCTTGCACAGGGCGGCCAGGGTGTCGCTTTGCTGAGGGATGGTTTGCGCACGCAGGTTCATGACGCGGCAGTCTAGACAGGCATCGCTGCCCTAGCAAGGCCAATATCAAAAAGTTTTGATATTGCCTGATGGGCGGGTGGGTGCACCGGGTTTTCCGCCGCATTGACAGCCAATCACGGGAAAAACGCCCAAGTGTGGCCATCCGTCATTGCCCCCAGCCCCCCAGTGGGCGAAAATAGCCGCCTTTTTCGTAACACCACCTATTCAAGCCCAGGAGATAAGCGATGCCCAGCCGTCGTGAACGTGCCAACGCCATTCGTGCCCTTAGCATGGATGCCGTGCAAAAGGCTAACAGCGGCCACCCAGGTGCCCCTATGGGCATGGCGGATATCGCTGAAGTGCTTTGGCGCGACTACATGAAGCACAACCCGAGCAACCCGAGCTTCGCCGACCGCGACCGCTTCGTGCTGTCCAACGGCCACGGTTCGATGCTGATCTACTCGCTGCTGCACCTGACCGGCTATGACGTCACCATCGATGACCTCAAGTCGTTCCGCCAGCTGCACAGCCGCACCCCGGGCCACCCGGAATTCGGCTACACCCCGGGTGTCGAGACCACTACCGGCCCACTGGGCCAAGGCCTGGCCAACGCCGTGGGCTTTGCCCTGGCTGAAAAAGTACTGGGCGCCCAGTTCAACCGTGACGGCCACAACATCGTCGACCACAACACCTATGTGTTCCTCGGCGACGGCTGCATGATGGAAGGCATCTCCCACGAAGTCGCCTCGCTGGCCGGTACCCTGGGCCTGAACAAGCTGGTCGCCTTCTATGACGACAACGGCATCTCCATCGACGGTGAAGTGGAAGGCTGGTTCACCGACGACACGCCGAAGCGTTTCGAGTCGTACAACTGGCTGGTGATCCGTAACGTCAACGGTCACGACGCCGACGAGATTCGCACCGCCATCGAGACCGCGCGCAAGAGCGACCGTCCGACCCTGATCTGCTGCAAGACCATCATCGGTTTCGGTTCGCCGAACAAGCAGGGCAAGGAAGACTGCCACGGCGCTCCGCTGGGCAACGACGAGATCGCCCTGGCCCGTAAAGAGCTGAACTGGAACCACGGGCCGTTCGAAGTACCTGCCGACATCTATGCCGAGTGGGATGCCAAGGACGCTGGCGCCAAGGTCGAAGCCGAGTGGAACAAGCGTTTCGACGCATACGCCGCTGCCTTCCCTGAGCTGGCTGGCGAACTCAAGCGCCGCCTGAGCGGCGAGTTGCCGGCCGACTTCGCTGAAAAGGCCGCGGCCTACATCGCTGAAGTCGCTGCCAAAGGCGAAACCATCGCCAGCCGCAAGGCCAGCCAGAACACCCTGAACGCGTTCGGCCCGCTGCTGCCGGAGCTGCTGGGCGGCTCGGCCGACCTGGCCGGTTCCAACCTGACCCTGTGGAAAGGTTGCAAGGGCGTAAGCCATGAAGATGCCAACGGCAACTACATGTACTACGGCGTGCGCGAGTTCGGCATGACCGCGATCATGAACGGCGTCGCTCTGCACGGCGGCCTGGTGCCTTACGGCGCTACCTTCCTGATGTTCATGGAATACGCCCGCAATGCTGTGCGCATGTCTGCCCTGATGAAGCAGCGCGTGATCCACGTTTATACCCACGACTCCATCGGCCTGGGCGAAGACGGCCCGACTCACCAGCCGATCGAGCAGCTGACCAGCCTGCGCAGCACGCCGAACCTGGACACCTGGCGCCCAGCTGACGCCGTTGAATCGGCGGTTTCCTGGAAGCACGCCCTGGAGCGCAAGGACGGCCCTTCGGCGCTGATCTTCTCGCGTCAGAACCTGCAGCACCAGGACCGCGACGCGCAGCAGATCGCCGACATCGCCCGTGGCGGTTACGTGCTGAAAGACTGCGCTGGGGAGCCTGAGCTGATCCTGATCGCCACCGGTTCCGAAGTGGGCCTTGCCGTTCAGGCGTTCGACAAACTGACCGAGCAGGGCCGCAAGGTTCGCGTCGTGTCGATGCCGAGCACCAGCGTGTTCGATGCACAGGACGCCGCCTACAAGCAGTCCGTACTGCCGCTGGAAGTCGGTGCGCGCATCGCCATCGAAGCCGCCCACGCTGACTTCTGGTACAAGTACGTCGGCCTGGAAGGTCGTATCATCGGCATGACCACCTACGGTGAATCGGCTCCGGCCAGCGCACTGTTCGAGGAGTTCGGCTTCACCCTGGAGAACATCCTGGGTACCGCCGAAGAGCTGCTGGAAGACTGATACAGGCAAAGCGAGGGCTACTGGCCCTCGTTCGCGGCACAAGGCCGCTCCCACAGGATCTGCATACGCCGCAGTACCCTGTGGGAGCGGCCTTGTGCCGCGAATGGGCCGCATGGCGGCCCCTTTCAACCGACGGATTTCACGAGCCATCTATGCCCCACCCGCGTCCCTACAAAGTTGCACTCAACGGTTACGGCCGCATCGGCCGCTGTGTCCTGCGCGCACTGTTCGAGCGTGGGGCAAAAGCCGGCTTCGAGATCGTTGCACTGAACGACTTGGCCGACCAGGCCAGCGTGGAATACCTGACACGCTTCGACTCTACCCACGGCCGTTTTCCTGGTGAGGTGAAGGTCGACGGTGATTGTCTGCATATCAACGGTGACTGCGTGAAAGTCTTGCGCAGCGCCACGCCCGAGGGCGTCGACTGGGCGGCCCTGGACATCGACCTGGTGCTGGAGTGCTCCGGCGCCTACAACACCCGTGCCGACGGCCAGCGCTTCCTCGACGCCGGCGCACCGCGCGTGCTGTTCTCGCAGCCCATGGCCAGCGAGGCCGATGTAGATGCCACGGTGGTCTACGGCATCAACCAGGCGTGCCTCACCGGCAACGAGCTTCTTGTCTCCAACGCCTCCTGCACCACCAACTGCGGCGTGCCGCTACTGCGGGTGCTGGACCAGGCGTTCGGCATCGAGTACGTGCAGATCACCACCATCCACTCGGCGATGAACGACCAGCCGGTGATCGACGCCTATCACCACGAGGATCTGCGCCGCACGCGGTCGGCGTTCCAGTCGGTGATCCCGGTGTCCACTGGTCTGGCGCGTGGCATTGAGCGCCTGCTGCCGGAACTTGCCGGGCGAATCCAGGCCAAAGCGGTACGCGTGCCCACCGTCAACGTCTCGTGCCTGGACATCACCCTGCAGACCGCCCGCGATACCAGCGCGGCAGAGGTCAACCGGGTATTGCGCGAGGCGGCGCTGGATGGCCCGCTGAAAGGCTTGCTGGCCTATACCGAGCTGCCCCACGCCAGCTGTGATTTCAACCATGACCCGCATTCGGCCATCGTCGATGCCAGCCAGACCCGCGTCTCAGGCCCACGCCTGGTGAACCTGCTGGCCTGGTTCGACAACGAATGGGGTTTTGCCAACCGTATGCTCGACGTTGCCGAACATTATCTGCACGTCGTCCACCCAACCCGCAGCAAACAGCCCTGAAGGACTGCATTCATGACCGTGTTGAAGATGACCGACCTCGACCTGCAAGGTAAACGCGTACTGATCCGCGAAGACCTCAACGTGCCTGTGAAGGACGGTGTGGTAACCAGCGACGCGCGTATCCTGGCAGCGCTGCCGACCATCAAGCTGGCCCTGGAGAAGGGCGCGGCACTAATGGTCTGCTCGCACCTGGGCCGCCCGACCGAAGGTGAGTTCTCGGCCGAGAACAGCCTCAAGCCGGTTGCCGACTACCTGAGCAAGGCCCTGGGCCGTGACGTGCCGCTGGTCGCCGACTACCTCGACGGTGTCGAGGTCAAGGCCGGCGACCTGGTGCTGTTCGAGAACGTGCGCTTCAACAAGGGCGAGAAAAAGAACGCCGACGAGCTGGCGCAACAGTACGCCGCCCTGTGCGACGTGTTTGTCATGGATGCCTTCGGCACCGCTCACCGTGCCGAGGGTTCCACCCACGGCGTGGCCAAGTTCGCCAAGGTCGCGGCCGCCGGCCCGCTGCTGGCCGCCGAGCTGGACGCCTTGGGCAAGGCCCTGAAAGCCCCGGCCAAGCCGATGGCTGCCATCGTTGCCGGTTCCAAGGTGTCGACCAAACTGGATGTGTTGAACAGCCTGAGCGCAGTGTGCGACCAGCTGATCGTCGGTGGCGGCATTGCCAACACCTTCCTGGCCGCTGCCGGCCACCCGGTAGGCAAGTCGCTGTACGAGCCTGACCTGGTCGAAACCGCCAAGGCCATCGCCGCCAAGGTCAGTGTGCCGCTGCCGGTCGATGTGGTGGTTGCCAAGGCATTTGCCGAGAGCGCCGAAGCCACCGTCAAGGCCATCGCCGACGTAGCCGCAGACGACATGATCCTGGACATCGGCCCACAGACCGCAGCCAACTTTGCGCAGCTGCTGCAGGCGTCGAAGACTATCCTGTGGAACGGCCCGGTGGGTGTATTCGAGTTCGACCAGTTCGGCAACGGCACCAAGGTGCTGGCCAAGGCCATCGCGCAAAGCGCTGCATTCTCCATCGCCGGTGGTGGTGACACCCTGGCCGCCATCGACAAATATGGCGTCAGCGCTGAGATCTCCTACATTTCTACCGGTGGCGGTGCCTTCCTCGAGTTCGTCGAAGGCAAGGTACTGCCGGCTGTGGCGATCCTGGAAGAGCGGGCAAAAGCCTGACAATGGCGGCGCCTGGCAAAGGGAGCGACCTGATGGTCAAGCAATTGCCTGTGATGATCCTGGCCGGCCTGCTGGTCGGCTGCTCCGGCAGCCCGTCCTCGGGCGACGACCCGGCGCAGCCGCCCAAGGGCGGTTGCTACCAGTCCGAGTGGCAGGCCGAGACCGTGCCGGTCATCAGCAAGCGCGTGGGCCCGGAAGGCCTGGAAAAGTATGACGAAGACCACCAGCGCAAAGCGCCAGGCTGCCCGTGAACCGATGCGCTTCGTCGGGCCAGGCAACCAAGCGACTACTGTGTGGTCATCTAGAGGATATGCAATGAAAGCGCTGATGGCCTTGATGGCCCTGGCGACACTGGCAGGATGCTCGCTGCTGCAGCCGGCGCAACCCGCCCCGGCAGACAACTGGACCCGCTGGGTCTGCGACAGCCAGACCGAAGTGCTGTGGCGCTTCGCTGACGCGCAGCAGGACTCGGTCGACGTACGCCTCGGCGGCGGCGACCAGGTCTACCGGCTCAAGGCAGAGCCGAGTGCGTCGGGCGCGATGTACAGCGATGGCATGCTGGCCTTCCACACCAAGGGCGAAGAAGGCCTGGTGTATTGGGTGGCAACCAACGATCTGATTGGGCGGGGCTGCAAGGCACCGTGACTGGCCGGGCCGCACTGGTGGCCCACACTACTTGAACAGCAACCGCCCCTGCGGCAGGCTTGCACGAAACAAACGACGCTTGTCGGGAGAGAGATACACAATGGCACTCATTAGCATGCGCCAGATGCTGGACCACGCCGCCGAG
>Ga0213824_1001212_pt1 | contig 15788 bp, 16 predicted proteins | sample MC6MC0906MG_FD_179892 | JGI IMG/M metagenome (GOLD analysis project Ga0213824, IMG submission 179892) | Enriched soil aggregate microbial communities from Iowa State University, Ames, United States - MC6-MC0906-MG | ecosystem: Environmental > Terrestrial > Soil > Unclassified | place: USA: Iowa...
GATGGCAATCATGATGTACCAGATCAGCAAGCACGGCATCACGCCGACCGCCAAGACCCGCATGAGCTGCCTGAGCCTGTTCTGGCACTTCCTGGACGTGGTCTGGATCTGCGTATTCACCGTCGTCTACCTGCTGGGGGTTCTGTAATGGCTAACGCACACGACACTCATCACGAAGGTAACCACGGTAGCGTCAAGTCCTACATGGTCGGCTTTGTACTGTCGATCATCCTGACCGCAATCCCGTTCGGCCTGGTGATGTTCCCAAGCCTGCCGAAGAACCTGACCGTCCTGGTCGTGGTGGCCATGGCCGTCATCCAGGTGGTGGTACACCTCGTGTACTTCCTGCACATGGACCGCTCGAAAGAGCAGCGTTCCAACGTGTCAACGTTCCTGTTCACCACCATGGTGATTGCACTGCTGGTCGGCCTGTCGCTGTGGATCATGTTCAGCATCCACTACGAAATGATGGCCAAGTGAGGTAAGACTGCATGTCCGTTAAGCACTTTATCCAAATCACCAAACCGGGGATCATTTTCGGTAACGTGCTTTCCGTGGCAGGCGGTTTCTTCCTTGCCGCGAAGGGCCATGTGGACTTCGCCCTGTTCCTGGCGGTGGTGGTAGGGACTTCCCTGGTGGTTGCGTCCGGTTGCGTGTTCAACAACTGCATCGACCGCGACATCGACATCAAGATGGAACGTACCAAGAACCGCGTCATGGTCCAGGGCGGCATGTCGCTGACCCTCGCGCTGGTCTACGCCACCCTCCTCGGGGTGGCCGGCTTCAGCCTGCTGTATGTCCAGGCCAACCCGCTGTCGGCGTTCTGCGCACTCATCGGGTTCATCGTCTACGTCGGTTTCTACAGCCTCTGGCTGAAGCGCAAATCGGTGCACGGCACCTTGGTTGGCAGCCTGTCCGGTGCCATGCCTCCGGTGATCGGCTACTGCGCCGTGAGCAACAGCTTCGACCTGGCTGCCGTGACCCTGCTGGTGATGTTCAGCCTGTGGCAGATGCCGCACAGCTTCGCGATCGCGATCTTCCGCTTCAAGGATTACAGTGCTGCCAACATTCCGGTCCTGCCGGTGGCGCGCGGCATCCTCGCGGCGAAGAAGCAGATCGTGCTGTACGTGCTGGCCTTCGTGCTCGCCACCCTGATGCTTACCCTCGGCGGTTACGCCGGCCTCGGCTACATGGCCGTGGCAGCTGCCATGGGCCTGTACTGGCTGTACATGGCCTGGGGTGGTTACAAGGCCGAGGACGACAGCAAGTGGGCCCGCAAGGTATTCGGCTTTTCCATCCTCACCGTCACTGCCTTGAGCGTGATGATGTCGGTGGACAGCCAGACTGCCGCGGACGTGCTGATGACCTACGCGCGCTGATACAGTCGCCTGTTACACGAAAAACCCGGCCTTGGTGCCGGGTTTTTTTATGGGTGTTTTCCCATGCCGGCCTCTTCGCGGGTAAACCCGCGAAAGTGCCGCCCTGAAAGCATAAATCGCTAGTTTTCAAAATATACGTCTGAAAAATTATAATAAAACAGGAAATTATCCTTTACATACATCATCTTTCGGCACTATCTTCTGATGCAGGCCGCCGCTGTGGCCTACGTCGCTCGGACGGTTCCGGGCGCTTACGTCTTGTAGAGGAAACCATGGCCAACCCAGGTTCGCCGCGCCGCTTTGCGCGCATTGATCGTCTCCCACCTTATGTGTTCAACATCACTGCCGAGCTCAAGATGGCTGCCCGCCGCCGTGGCGAGGACATCATCGACCTGAGCATGGGCAACCCCGACGGTGCCACGCCGCCGCACATCGTCGAGAAGCTGGTGCAGGTTGCCCAGCGTGAAGACACCCATGGCTACTCCACCTCCCGCGGCATCCCGCGCCTGCGCCGGGCAATCTCCAACTGGTACAAGGAACGTTACGAGGTCGACATCGACCCGGAAAACGAAGCCATCGTCACCATCGGTTCCAAAGAAGGCCTGGCGCACCTGATGCTCGCCACCCTCGACCAGGGTGACACCGTGCTGGTGCCCAACCCGAGCTACCCGATCCACATCTACGGCGCTGTCATCGCAGGTGCGCAGGTGCGATCGGTGCCGCTGGTGCCGGGTGTGGACTTCTTCAACGAGCTGGAGCGGGCGATCCGCGAATCGATCCCCAAGCCTAAGATGATGATCCTGGGCTTCCCGTCCAACCCGACCGCGCAATGCGTGGAGCTGGACTTCTTCGAGCGCGTGGTGGCCTTGGCCAAGCAGTATGACGTCCTGGTGGTGCACGACCTGGCCTACGCCGACATCGTCTACGACGGCTGGAAAGCCCCCTCGATCATGCAGGTACCGGGCGCCAAGGACATCGCCGTGGAGTTCTTCACGCTGTCCAAGAGCTATAACATGGCCGGCTGGCGGATCGGCTTCATGGTCGGCAACCCCGAGCTGGTCAGCGCCCTGGCGCGCATCAAGAGCTACCACGACTACGGCACCTTCACCCCGCTGCAAGTCGCGGCCATCGCCGCCCTGGAAGGCGACCAGCAGTGCGTGCGCGACATCGCGGAGCAGTATCGCCAACGGCGCAACTTGCTGGTCAAAGGCCTGCACGAGCTGGGCTGGATGGTGGAGAACCCCAAGGCATCCATGTATGTCTGGGCCAAGATCCCTGAGCAGTACGCTCACCTGGGGTCGTTGGAGTTTGCCAAGAAGCTGCTGGCCGAGGCCAAGGTCTGTGTCTCACCGGGAATCGGCTTTGGTGAGTACGGTGACGACCACGTGCGCTTTGCCTTGATTGAAAACCAGGACCGGATTCGCCAGGCCATTCGCGGTATCCGCCAGATGTTCCGGGCCGACGGGTTGGCCATCAAGTAAGTCAACGCTTCAGAAATGCCGCAGGTGGGGTCTCGACTCTTGCCAGCAACCATCCGGGGCGTGAGTTCAGCGACTGGATCGTCGTCGATGGCCCCGGTAGCGGCAACTGGCAGGCGGACGAACTGGTCGTAAGGCCTGGCGGCTATTCCAAGCCTATGGGCAAGATCTTCGGATTTGGCTGGAAAGAGAACGTTGCCCACGCGCTGCAGATGATCAAAGGCTCCAGTGAGTGGCAACGTGAAAACCGCAGCGAGGTTGAGTACAACCTGCTGAACAGGGCTCGCATACCTACCCCCCAAGCAACCAGAAACGGTTTGCGGGGTAGGCTGGATAGCATCGAATTCAATCACATGCTCGATCAGCGCTTGCCGCTGGGCAGGGCTCATCGTCGAACCTGGGGCGCATGAGCAGTAGGCCTTGCGATTTTCAGCGGGTGAGGTTTCCCGCGGGTAGTGAGGGGTGTTTCTGCGCCCCACCGCCTAATCAAGGCGTGCAAAGCAAATGGGGCGGCGAAGGCTGGCCTTAGCCTGCTGGGTTGTCACGTGACAGGGGCGGATCAACGGTAATCTTTTTTGCACTTCCCCTCTTCTCAGGCGCCCCGGCTTCGATTACAAATGGCGCCGCGGGCCAGCCCCGATAACAATAACCTTCCCTCCGTGCCATCATGTCCGAATATAACCCTTGCCTTGACTGCGGCGCGTGCTGCGGGTATTTCCGTGTGTCTTTCTTCTGGGGCGAATGCCAGTCCGCCGGTGGCGTAGTGCCGGATGACCTGGTGGTACAGATCAACCCGACCCGGGTCGCGATGATCGGCACCGATGCCAAGCCTTGCCGGTGTGTCAGCCTGCAGGGCGAGATCGGTACCGAGGTGGCGTGCACCATCTACGCCAACCGTTCCAGCCCATGCCGCGAGTTCGATGCGTCATGGGAAGGCGGTGTGCATAACCCCAGCTGCGACGATGCGCGAGCGGCCTATGGCCTGCCACCGCTGACGCCACCGGGTGCGAACGAACCGCATTGGCCGGATGACGGCGCCGAGGTGGCCTGAGCCCCTCTCGGGGTGGCGGCCGCGCAGTCGCGAGGTGCTTGAACACGCCGCATGACGTTAGACTGTCATCTCCCCAGCAATGGACAGGAGATCCGGCGTGACCCCACCCCGCAGTTTCCCTAGCGACCTCTGCCTCGACAGCCCGCGTCTGCAGTTGCGCCCGATGCGCCACGCCGATGCCGAACAATGGCTGACGATCATGGCCGACCCCGAGGTCATGCGTTATTGGCACCATGCCCCTTGGCAAAACCTGGCAGAGGCCGAGAGTGCCCTGGCCGCCGACCGTGAAGCCTATGCCAACGGTGACCAGCTCAAGCTGGGCATGTACCGCCGCGACAACGGCGAGCTGATCGGCATGGTTCAGTTGTTCAATATCGACGATGTGTCCCGCCGTGGCGAGATCGGCTACTGCCTGGCCAGCGCGGTGCAGGGCAGGGGTTACATGGACGAGGCATTGACCTGCTTCATCGACTACCTCGCCCACACCTTGCACATGCGCCGCCTGGAAGGCGAGATCGACCCGCGCAATCAGGGTTCGGCACGTACCCTCGAACGCCAGGGCTTTGTGCTGGAAGGCACGCTGCGCGCTCGCTGGTGCGTTGCAGGTGAACTGTCCGATTCGGGTATCTACGGGTTGCTGCTAGAGCCACCGGTTGCATGACGGCTTTCTACCTCACCTTCAGCCTCACCCTGTACCTGCTCGGCCTCTGCTTCGATGGCGCGCTGATGAGCGCCGGCAGGCACATGCCGGCGCTGCAAATGCTGCTGTACGGGCCGTGGGGCATCCCATTCGGCTTGTTTCAGTGGTTTGCCAACCCGTTGTTGGCGGTGGCGATCCTGGCCCATCGGCGTTTCCGGCGCCTTGCCCTGGTGGCCGGGTTGGCGGCGCTGTACCTGGCGGCCAGTAGCTTCGGCATTGAACGTTTGCCGGACAACATCAGCTACGACTTCCAGGACCGCACAGGCTTTGGTGCCGGTTTCTACCTGTGGTTGGCCTCCATCGTGGTGTTTTGTGCAGGGCAGGCCTGGCATGTGTGGAAGGCGCGCACTGCCGAAGACGTGCCAGGTTGGCGCTGGATCGACGTGGCGCTGATAGCAGCGCTTGCCCTGGCTGTGTACGCCGCCACCCAAATGCCGTCGCTGCGCTTCGAGCCGGGCAAGGTGCTGATGCCGCCGCAGCAGCCGCAAGCGTTTTGATCTTCACCAGGAGGGTTACGATGAAAAAGCAGTATCTGATGGGGTTGGCCTTGGTGTTTGGCATGCCGATGGCGATGGCTGAGGATAACTCGCCCAGCTACACCCAGTGCATGGACAAGGCCTCCAGTACGGTGGCCATGAGCAGCTGCATTGGCGCCGAAACCACGCTGCAGGACGAGCGTTTGAATCGGGCTTACAAGCAGCTGCTGGCCAAGCTCGAAGCGTCGCCGCAGAAGAACCTGCGCGACGTGCAGCGACAGTGGATCGCCTACCGCGATGGCAACTGCAAATTCCACGTGCAGGCGAGCGGGGGAACGATGGCGCAGCTTGAAGGCGTCCTGTGTGTGATGGACATGACCCGCGAGCGGGCGGCGGAGCTGGAGCGGGTGCTCAGCCCAGGGCAGTGATGTTGCCGGTGCGGGCCTCTTCGCGGGTAAACCCGCTCCTACAAGGGCTGCGCTGCACCTGAGGGCTGTGCAATACCTGTAGGTGCTGGCTTGCCGGCGATGGGGGCGAGAAACGGCCCTGTTTTTTATATGTGAGCACCGCGCAGCGCCCGGGCCTTGAGGTATTCGCGCACCTCCAGCGCATCCCCGGCAAACTCGATCCGGTCAGCTTTGGCGCTACGCTGATAGGCGTACATCGGGTCGTAATACTCCTTCAGCAATCCCTCGATCCATCCGCGGTGCAGGTCTATCGCACCGCACTGCTGCTGCTCATGCAGCGCTTGGCGCAGTCTCTCGGACAGCCGCTGGAAACGCTCGCCACCCAAGCGTTTCTGGATATTGGCCATGCTCTGCAGCATACGCTCGGCGAATAGCCGATGGCCGAGTTGCTCGCCATGCAGCGCCACGAACTCGGCGCTCAGGTTGATCACGTAGTCGCGCAGGATGCGCTCCACACGGTTCTGGAAGCTGTCCTCCAGCCACACCATCGGGTACTGCTGCATACCCTGGTACAGCGCCAATGGCACCGTGCAGCTGCCGACGATGCGGCCTTCATCTTCCAGCACGAACTGCCCGATGCCGCGGGCACGTTTTTTCAGTACATCGATCGCCAGCGTGTTCTCGAAGTCGATTTGCGCCGGCTGCGCGGTGGCGCGCTTGCCGAAGCTGGAACCGCGGTGGTTGGCATGGCCTTCGAGGTCGAGCACGTTGTTCAACTGGTGCAGCACATCGGTCTTGCCAGTGCCGGTGAGGCCACCCAGCAGTACGAATTCGCACTGTTCGACAGCCTGTTCGGTGGTCTCCAGCAGGAAGGTGCGCAGCGCCTTGTAACCGCCTCTAATCCGCGGGTAATCGATTCCCGCCTCATCGCGTAGCCACTGCTGGACGATCAGCGAACGCAAGCCGCCGCGAAAGCAGTAGAGGTAGCCGTTGGGGTTGGCCCTGGCGAAGTTGGCCCAGGCCTGCAGGCGCTCACGCTTGGTGGTGCCGCTGACCAGTTGATGGCCGAGGGTGATGGCCGCGGCCTGGCCCTGCTGCTTGTAGCAGGTGCCAACCTTCTGCCGTTCCTGGTCAGTCATCAGCGGCAGGTTGACGACGCCGGGGAAGGCGCCCTTGGCAAATTCGATTGGCGCGCGCATGTCCATCATCGGCGCGTCGTCGAGGAACAGCTGGCGAAAGTCGGTGCAGTCGGGACGCATCAGAGCACCTCGACTGCGTGGCTCTGTCGCGCGGTCAATGTGCCGATTGGCAAGAGCGAGAGCCCCAGTTCGGCCGCCGCGGCGAGGAATGCCTCCTCACCTTCAGGGCTGACCGCCACCAGCAAGCCGCCGCTTGTCTGCGGATCGCACAGCAGGTGCTTCTGATCATCGCTGAGCGGGCCGATCTTGTGCCCGTAGCTTTCGAAGTTGCGCAGGGTGCCGCCAGGGATGCAGCCTTCGGCCAGATAGTGTTCGACGCTCGGCAGCCGAGGCACGGCGGCGTAGTTCAGGTGCGCGGTGAGCCCGCTGCCCTCGGCCAGTTCGACCAGGTGGCCCAGCAGGCCGAAACCGGTCACATCGGTCATTGCCTTCACGCCGTCGAGTTTGCCGAAGCGGCTGCCGGGGGTGTTGAGGGTGCACATCCAGTCACGGGCCAGGCCCTGGTCCTGTTCGCGCAGCTTGGCCTTTTTCTCGGCGGTGGTAAGGATGCCGATGCCCAGGGGTTTGGTCAGGTACAGACGGCAGCCCGCTGTGGCGGTGTCGTTACGCTTGAGGTGGCGTTTGCTGACCACGCCGGTCACGGCCAGGCCAAAGATCGGCTCGGGGGCGTCGATGGAGTGGCCGCCCGCCAAGGGAATACCGGCTTCAGCGCACACGGCGCGGCCACCGCGGATTACTTCGCGGGCGACCTCCGGCGGCAGCACGTTGACCGGCCAGCCGAGGATGGCGATGGCCATCAGTGGGTCGCCGCCCATGGCGTAGATGTCGCTGATGGCGTTGGTGGCGGCGATGCGGCCGAAATCGTAGGGGTCATCGACGATCGGCATGAAGAAGTCGGTTGTAGAGACAACCCCGCGCTCGTCGTCCAGAGCGTATACGGCGGCATCATCACGCGAAGCGTTGCCGACCCACAGGTTCGGGTCCAAGGCCTGTGTACCACTCTCGGCCAGGATCACGTCCAGTACCATGGGGGAGATCTTGCAGCCACAGCCTGCACCATGGCTGTACTGGGTCAGGCGAATCGGCTCGCTCATACGCACCTCAGGGAATCAAATTGTTGCGCGATTGTAGCAAAGCTGGCCTTTGTGCCATGCGCCCTTATACTTTCCACGCGCGGCGCGGATCGCCGCCTATTCCCCGCTATTGAACCGGAGTCTTCCCATGCTTAAACGCCCAATGGCGCTCGCCGCCGGCCTGGTCCTGTCCTGCTGTGCCGTTGTCGCGCAGGCCTCTGATACCTTGCGGGTCAGCGCCATCCCCGACGAAGCGCCAACCGAGTTGCTGCGCAAGTTCGAGCCGTTGGGCAAGTACCTGTCTCAGCAATTGGGGATGGAGGTGAAGTTCGTGCCGGTGGCCGACTATCCCGCAGTGGTCGAATCGCTGGCCAGTGACCGGCTGGACCTGGCATGGCTGGGGGGCTTCACTTTCGTCCAGGTGCATCTGAAAGACCCGAAAGCCACGCCATTGGTGCAGCGTGAGCAGGACGCCAAGTTCACCTCCAAGTTCATCACCGCCAACCCGGATGTGAAGAGCCTGGCCGACCTCAAGGGCAAATCGTTTGCCTTCGGCTCCATCTCCTCTACCTCTGGCAGCCTGATGCCGCGCTACTTCATGCTCAAGGAAGACAACATCAAGCCTGAGAGCTACTTCAGCCGCGTAGCCTACTCTGGCGCCCACGACGCCACCGTGGCCTGGGTGCAGGCGGGCAAGGTCGATGGTGGTGTGCTCAATGCCAGTGTGTGGCAGAAGCTGGTCGATGCCGGCAAGGTCGACACCAGCAAGGTCAAGGTGTTCGCCACCACGCCGGAGTACTTCGACTACAACTGGACCGTGCGCGGCAACATGGACCCGGCGCTGAAGGAGAAGATCAAGCAGGCCTTCCTCGCGCTGGACCCGGCCAACCCGGAGCACAAGGCGATTCTCGACCTGCAGGCCGCCAGCCGTTTCATCGAGACCAAGCCTGAGAACTATGCGGGCACCGAGCAAGCCGCACGCGAGGCCGGCCTGCTCAAGTGACTATCAACCTGCATGGCGCAGGCCTGCGCCACGGTACTGTGCGCGCGCTTGAGGCGGTGTCCCTGCACATTGCCCAAGGCGAGCGGGTAGCGATCATCGGCCCCTCGGGCGCCGGCAAGTCCAGCCTGCTACACCTGATGGCTACCGCGCTGCAACCCAGTGGCGGGCGCCTGGAACTGTTTGGCGAGCAGCCCTGGGCATTGTCTGCCAGGGCACGCCAGCGCCTGCGTGCGAGGATCGGCCTGGTGCACCAGACGCCCCCCTTGCCGCCCCGCCAGCGGGTGGTCACGGCGGTGCTGGCCGGCCGCCTGGGGCAGTGGAGCACGCTGCAAGGCTTGCTTAACCTGGTGTATCCCACCGACGTTCGGGGCGCGCGGGAAGTATTGGCCGAACTGGGCCTGGCGGAAAAACTGTTCGTTCAGTGCGGGCAACTGTCGGGTGGGCAGTTGCAGCGGGTCGGCATTGCCAGGGTGTTGTATCAGCGGCCCGAAGTGCTACTGACTGACGAACCCGTGTCGGCGATGGACCCGGTGCTTGCCGAGCACAGCCTGGCACTGCTCAACCGCCATGCCCAGGCTAATGGCGTCACCCTGGTGGCCAGCCTGCATGCCGTTGAACTGGCCTTTGCACACTTCCCGCGGGTGATCGGTATTCGTGAGGGGCGGGTGATGTTCGACTGCCCGGCCGAGGCGGTGAGCGAACAGATGCTGGACGCTTTGTACGCCAACGAGCAGCTTGCTTCACAACCGGCGCAAGCGCCGAGCCTGGCCGTGCAGATACCGCGATGCTGAAGGCCCACGCCAGCGACCCTGCAGCATTGCCTCGGCTGTTGCTCACCGTGTTTGCCCTGGCCGTGTTATGGCCAGGTTTGCAGTTGAGCGAGTTGAACCCCGGTGTGCTGCTGCACGCCGAAAACCGCCAACAGATTGCCGCCTTTACCAGCGCCTTCTGGCCGCCGGCGCATGATGCCGAGTTTCTCAAGCTGCTCTACCAGGCCACGCTGCAGACCTTGGCCGTTGCCACAGCCGGCATGGCCTTTGCGTTGCTGTTGGCCATACCGGCAAGCCTGATGGCCAGCCGCGCCTTGTCGCTGCGAGCGGCATCGCGCGGTGGCCGTGGCGGCGTGATGTCGCGCCTGCTGCGGATGCCGGTGCGCGGTGTGCTGATCTTCCTGCGCAGCGTGCCGGAAATCGTCTGGGCATTGCTGTTCGTACGCGCTGTGGGCCTGGGGCCGACCGCCGGGGTGTTGGCCATCGCCATCACTTACAGCGGCATGCTTGGCAAGGTCTATGCGGAAATTTTCGAATCGGTCGACCAGCGCCCAGCGCATGCCTTGCTGCAAGCGGGCAGTGGCCGGCTGACCGCGTTTTTCTACGGCATCCTGCCAAGCGCGATGGCGGAGGTGGTGTCGTACACCGTGTACCGCTGGGAATGCGCGATACGTGCATCAGTGGTAATGGGCTTCGTCGGAGCGGGTGGTCTGGGGCAACAGATCGACCTGTCCATGCGCATGTTCGCCGGCGGCGAAGTGGCAAGTATCCTGCTGGCCTTCTTCGCCCTGGTGCTGATAGCTGACCTGCTTAGCCGCTTCCTGCGGGGGAGGCTGGCATGAACCGAGTGATCAATCTTTTGCTGGTGGGCGCCATTGTCGCAGCAGTGGTCGCTTCGTTCAGCTATCTGGAACTGGACCTGCAGGCGTTGATCGGTGATGGCGGGCCAGGGCAAATGGGGGCCTACGCCAAACGCTTCCTGCACCCGGATTTATCTGCCGATCATTTGCAGTCAGTGGCACGCGGTGCTTTGGAAACTTTGGCCATGTCGGGCTTGGGCACGTTGTTGGCCGTGGTCTTGGGCATGCTCTTGGCACTGCCTGCGGCGGGGCGTTTCGGCTGGCCGCTGCAATCGGCGGCGCGCCTGCTGCTCAATGGCTTGCGCGCCATCCCTGAACTGGTGTGGGCGGCGCTGACGGTGCTGGCTGCCGGGCTCGGGCCGAATGCCGGCACGCTGGCGCTGGCATTGCACACCTCTGGCGTGTTGGGGCGGCTGTTCGCCGAAGCGCTGGAGAACGCCCCGGCAGCGCCGGCAGCGGCGATCCGTCTGCAGGGCGGCGGGCAGCTCGCCGCGTTCTGTTTCGGCACATTACCCAACCTGTGGCCGCAACTGCTGGCCTACAGCCTGTACCGTTGGGAAAACAACATCCGCATGGCCAGCGTGCTGGGCTTTGTGGGTGCTGGCGGCCTGGGGCAAATGCTGTACACCACCCTGAGCCTGTTCCAGGAGCGGCAAGCCAGCACTGTGATCATCGCGATGCTGGTGCTGGTGCTGCTGGTGGATGCGTTCAGTGATGCGATGCGCCAGCGTTATGTGCGGGCATGACAACGTCTGCCATCAATTCCCCACATTGTGCTTCGCGCTGCATCGACTCCAGGTTGCGCTCAATGGTCTCGCAAATCGTATCCATCTGGATCTGGTGCTCACTGAAGCGGAACGGGCTCTGCAGGTCGGTGCCGATCCGTTCGATGGCCAGCAGCATGAACCCCACCACGGTCGAAGCCAGTGGGGTGAACCAGCCCAGCGACTCGACCAGCCCGATCGGTACGATCAGGCAGAACAACGAGATGAACAGCCGAGGGAAGTACACGTAAGGGTAGGGCAGTGGCGTGTTGGCGATACGCTCCATGCCGCCCTGGGCATTGGACAGGTCCACCAGCGTCGACTCCAGCCGCGCCAGGCGAATGCTGTCCAGCCGCCCGGCCTTGTATTCGCGCGCCAGCAGGGCCGCAGAACCGCTGAGGATATCGTTGGCAAAGTTGTTCGAACGGTTGCGCCGCTCGAACTCCCCCGGCGGGATGAATGCCATCAGCTCATCCGGGCATTTCTCGCCCTTCAGGTGCGCTGCCAGGCAGTTCACGTAAGCGATATGGCGGCGCAGCAAGGTGGCCTTGGTCGGGTTCAGTCCCTCATCCGGGTCGTCGATCAGCGTCAGCGTCTGGCGTGCGAAGCTGCGCGAACTGTTCACCAGCGCACCCCACAACGTGCGCGCCTCCCACCAACGGTTATAGGCGCTGCTGTTACGAAAGCTCACCAGCACTACCAATGCCGAACCCAGCAGCGTCAGCGGCATGAGTGGCAAGGTGAACTTGCTGTTGAAGAACAGCATGAAATCGATGGTGACCAGTACATCCCAGATCAGCAGCCAGAACAGCGACCAGCCGATGTAGCCGACTGTCTTCACCACCAGGCGGTACTTGCGGGCGATGATCTCTTTCACGCGGGGGGACCTCGAATGGGTGGGCATGAAGGATCGGACGCTGAGGCACTGGCAAGGTTCTGTGCTGTTCGTCGTAGGGTGTAACTGGAAGTGTGTGGTCAGCTCAATGCTACTGAGGCTCTTCGCGGGCGTCACCGCGAAGAGCCCTAAGACAACATCCTATGCCAGGAGCAGTAGTGCACCTCCTGGCATACCCGGATTCAAGGCTTGGCAGCGACCGCCACATAGCCCTTGATCGCGGCAGGCACGGCATTGGGCCTGGTTTTGTGAGCCAGGTACTGGAAGCGGCGCCATTCCTTGTCGATTTCGCTGAAGGACATGAATACGCTGATTCGCTCCTTATCAGCCAGGTCGGGACGGTTGCGCGCATCGATCCCATCCTTGGCGATAAACGCGACATTGATCCCGACCACCTTGCCATCATCAGCGAACACCGGCCCGCCGGACATGCCTTTGATCATCGGGCCGTCGTGCACCGAGTAGAAAACGCTACCCGGCGTACCCTCCAGGCGTACCAGCGAGTCCAGGGTATGGCCCTTGCCCTGCACCGGCATCATCAGGCTGTTGAAACCGACCGCAGTCACCGACTCGCCCGGCACATACTGGCGCCAGAGCGGTACCTGCGTGGCCTTGTGCTTGAAGAACACCACATCACCGAGGCCCTCATGGACCACATTGCGCAGGAACGGGGTGTGCTTGGCGGTTACTGCGTAGTCTTCGTTCCACTGAATGGCAGTGGCCATCAGCAGCATCGGCAACGGCGCGCCTGAGGTGACTACGAAAGCCTGGTCGTAGACCGGGTTTGAAACGTATGACGTTGGCATTCCATTGCACCCACTCAGCAGCATCATAGCCGCCAGACAGGGCACAGTCGTTTTCATGATTTGCACATGGGTTAAAAAATGGGAGCGCCACTATGGCCAAGTGCCATTATCTTGGCAATACTTTCTGCATATACCTGACGAATGACATCTTAGGTAGGGGTAGGGATGATGGCCAATAGATTCCAGGCATGGCTGGAGGGCCCGTGGTCGTTGGGATGGCGTCAAAGTTGGCGGGGTGGAACGTACTTGCCCTGGCGATGATGGGCGTTTACGAGCAGCGTGACATGGCAATGGCAGCGGATCTGTTTGCCTGGGTCTATCGCAGGTGAATCAGCAAGTATGGCGTGATGCGCGAAGCAATGGGGGGCCGGCCCCTGTTCGCCTGCGGTCCCCGGCACCTTCTGGGGCGACGGCAACATGCTCGATGCCCCGGGTTCGGACTGACCTTGAGGCAGGTAACGGATTGGATCAACGCGGGGCGCACCTTGTGATGCGTCGGGGGTGGCTATTCTGGCCCCCGTCGCATCGCGGCCTATAGCCAAACGCCGGCCAAAAAAAAACCGACCATAAGGTCGGTTTTTCCGGATTTTGGTGCCCCGAGGGAGACTCGAACTCCCACTCCTTTCGAAAACGGATTTTGAATCCGCCGCGTCTACCAATTCCGCCATCAGGGCGTGTGGCGCGCAGTATAGAGAGGTGCTTCAGGTCGGTCAATCGGCTTTCATGGTCAATTTTCACGCATTGGGCTAAACTTCCCGGCCCTGTCGAACCCGAACATCATCATGCGCGTCGCCGATTTTTCCTTCGAACTCCCCGATTCCCTGATCGCCCGCCACCCTCTGGCCGAGCGCCATGGCAGCCGTCTGCTGGTCCTCGATGGGCCGAGCGGGGCGCTGGCGCACAAGCGGTTTACCGACTTGCTCGACTACCTGCGCCCCGGCGACCTGATGGTGTTCAACAACACCCGGGTGATCCCGGCGCGGCTGTTTGGCCAGAAAGCCTCCGGCGGCAAGCTCGAAGTGCTGGTCGAGCGCGTGCTCGACAGCCACCGCGTGCTGGCCCATGTGCGTGCCAGCAAGGCGCCCAAGGAAGGCGCGGTGATCCTCATCGACGGTGGTGGGGAGGCCGAAATGGTCGCGCGCCACGAAACGCTGTTCGAGCTGCGCTTCACCGAAGAGGTGCTGCCACTGCTTGAACGCGTCGGCCATATGCCGCTGCCTCCCTACATCGACCGCCCCGACGAGGGCGCCGACCGGGAGCGCTACCAGACCGTGTACGCCGAGCGCGCCGGTGCCGTGGCCGCGCCGACTGCGGGCCTGCACTTCGATGAAGCGTTGCTGGCGCAGATCGCGGCCAAGGGCGTCGAACGCGCCTTCGTCACCCTGCACGTGGGTGCGGGTACCTTCCAGCCGGTGCGCGTCGACAAGATCGAAGACCACCACATGCATAAAGAGTGGCTCGAAGTGAGCCAGGATGTGGTCGATGCCATCGAGGCCTGCCGGGCCCGTGGTGGCCGCGTAGTCGCGGTCGGCACCACCAGCGTGCGCTCGCTGGAGAGCGCGGCGCGTGATGGCGTGCTCATGGCCTTCAGCGGCGACACCGATATCTTCATCTACCCGGGCCGGCCGTTCCACGTGGTCGATGCCCTGGTCACCAACTTCCACCTGCCGGAGTCCACGCTGCTGATGCTGGTCTCGGCATTCGCCGGTTACCCGCAGACCATGGCTGCCTACGCGGCGGCGGTCGAGAACGGTTACCGCTTCTTCAGTTACGGTGATGCCATGTTCATCACCCGCAATCCGGCGCCACGCGGCCCAGAGGATCAAGCATGAGTCGCACCTGTCGAATGTCCTTCGAACTGCTGGCCACTGACGGCAAAGCCCGTCGTGGCCGCCTGACCTTCCCCCGTGGCACGGTCGAAACCCCGGCGTTCATGCCGGTGGGCACCTATGGCACGGTCAAGGGCATGCTGCCGCGTGACATCGAAGCCACCGGCGCCGAGATCATCCTCGGCAACACTTTCCACCTGTGGCTGCGTCCCGGCACGGAAGTGGTCAAGAAGCACAACGGTCTGCACGATTTCATGCAGTGGAAAGGCCCGATCCTCACCGATTCTGGTGGTTTCCAGGTGTTCAGCCTGGGCGCCATGCGCAAAATCAAGGAGGAAGGCGTGACCTTCGCCTCGCCGGTCGACGGCTCCAAGGTGTTCATGGGCCCTGAAGAGTCCATGCAGGTGCAGCGCGACCTGGGTTCGGACATCGTCATGATCTTCGACGAATGCACCCCGTACCCGGCCGAGCACGACGTGGCGCGCACCTCCATGGAACTGTCCCTGCGCTGGGCCCAGCGCTCGAAGAACGCCCACGGCGACAACACCGCGGCGTTGTTCGGTATCGTTCAGGGTGGCATGTACGAAGACCTGCGCATGCGATCGCTGGAAGCGCTGGTCAACATCGACTTCGACGGCCTGGCCATCGGCGGCCTGTCGGTGGGCGAGCCCAAGCACGAAATGATCAAGGTGCTGAACTACCTGCCGGCACAAATGCCTGCTGACAAACCTCGTTACCTTATGGGGGTAGGCAAACCGGAAGATCTCGTTGAGGGTGTGCGCCGCGGCGTCGACATGTTCGACTGCGTGATGCCGACGCGTAACGCACGCAACGGCCATCTGTTCGTCGATACAGGGGTGATCAAGATCCGCAACGCGTTCCATCGCCACGATGATTCGCCGCTGGATCCGACCTGTGATTGCTACACCTGCAGCAACTTCTCCCGCGCTTATCTGCATCACTTGGACAAATGCGGCGAAATGCTGAGCAGCATGCTGAATACCATCCACAACTTGCGCCATTACCAGCGCTTGATGGCCGGTTTACGCGAGGCTATTCAACAGGGTAAATTGGCCGCCTTTGTCGACGCCTTCTATG
>Ga0213824_1001213_pt1 | contig 15770 bp, 14 predicted proteins | sample MC6MC0906MG_FD_179892 | JGI IMG/M metagenome (GOLD analysis project Ga0213824, IMG submission 179892) | Enriched soil aggregate microbial communities from Iowa State University, Ames, United States - MC6-MC0906-MG | ecosystem: Environmental > Terrestrial > Soil > Unclassified | place: USA: Iowa...
TAGTACCGCCTGAGCAGCAAGAGGCGCGCATGATTGAATTAATGTCGCTTGTGGGATTACGTCCTGAGTACTTAGAACGCTATCCGCACGAATTTTCAGGTGGACAGCGTCAGCGTATTGGTATTGCGAGAGCCCTTGCTGTCAATCCTAAAATTATTATTTGTGATGAATCGGTTTCTGCCTTGGACGTTTCCATTCAAGCACAGATTTTAAACTTACTGAAGCAACTACAAAGAGATTTAGATTTAACCTTTTTATTTATCTCTCATGATTTAAGCGTCGTTCGCCATATTTCAGACCGAATCATGGTCATGTATCTTGGAAAGGTGGTAGAAATCGCTGATAAACATTCACTTTTCACACAGCCACATCATCCTTATACAAAAGCACTATTTTCATCGATTCCAGTAATTGATAAGCACCATCGCAAGGAGCGCATTATTTTGAAGGGAGACCTGCCTTCCCCACTTAATCCTCCTACTGGCTGTAGCTTTCACACACGTTGCCCATTCGCAACAGATAAATGTAAAGCAGAAGTTCCAGTATTACGAGAAATTTCTGCAACGCATAAGGTAGCTTGCCATTTTGCAGAAAATTTAGTTTAATGTAACTTACACTTATAAAATAAATGGAGAGGTCATTATGTTACAACTAGAAACCTTCAACATATATATTCTCCTATGTGTAATTGCTCCAATTATTGGAGCTTTTCTGCTTACTTTTATTTTTATTTTTGAAAAACAAATCGACAGCCTTGAGGAAGAAAAAAGGCATTTAGAGCTTGAGCAGGATTTACAAAGAGCCAATATTTTGCAATTAAATCAGCAAATACAGCCGCATTTCTTTTTTAATGCTTTAAATTCATTACTGAGCCTAGCCCGCATCAATCGGAAGGAAGATTTGGTTGCGGGCATTGAGGCCTTAGCAACGTTTTTTAAGTTTAAATACAATAATCACGAGGTTTTAATCGCTTTAAAAAACGAGGTGCAATTTGTCGATAGCTATTTAAATATTCAACAACTACGCTTTGGGCATCGTTTAACGATCCACAAGTATGTTGATGAAGCAGCCCTATCCGTACAAATACCACCATTTATTCTCCAGACCATTATTGAAAATGCATATAAACATGGCTTTGAAAAACATATAGGACCTGCGGAACTTTCCATTTATATCAAAAGAATGGACAAGTTTTTATTAATAGAAGTTAAAAATACACAACCATCGGAAAAAATAGAAACTGTAATTGAGCAGGTAGAAGATGAATTGCAGCAAGGCTATGGTCTTGAGAATATTAGAAAACGACTTGAGCTCATTTATGGACTCGAAAATATTTTATTCTCGATTCAAAATAATGAACAGTTTTACACTGTTACGATCCATGTTCCCACTTAGGCTTTCTACAAATTTGAATGTGAAAGGAGAATCTCACCATGAATATATTAATCGCAGATGATGAGCCGTTAGAACTTGAGCAAATGATTTATTTATTAAAGCCACATTTCCCTAATTGGACATTCCATACTGCTCAGGATGCCTCACAAGCTCTGCAATTAGCTAAAAAGCACCGTATGACTATCGCCTTTTTGGATATTCAAATGCCTGGGAAAGATGGAATCACTCTGAGCAAGGAACTAAAAGAACTTTATGAAGTAGACATTATTATGGTAACAGCTTATCAGACCTTCGAATATGCCCAACGAGCATTACGTATCGGGGTTAAGGATTATCTTACAAAACCTGTCATCGCTAGTGAATTAGATGCTATCGTGGAAAAATATAAAGTATGGAGTTCTAACCATGATGCCATTCAAAGCGCTCTTTCTTATATTCATGAAAATTATCATGAAAAACTTGGTTTAAATATTATTGCTGAAAAGATTCATTTGAATCCAAGCTATTTAAGCCGCAAATTTTTGGAGGAGCAATCCATCGGCATTAATGAGTATATTAATAATTATCGCTTAGAGATGGCCGTCAAAAAAATAAATGAGAATCTAGACGCGAGTATGTCTGCAATTGCTGAGAGCTGTGGATTCAATAGTCAGCACTATTTTAGTGTAGCTTTTAAGAAAAAATATAATCAATCACCTCGTCAATATAGAACCTCTAAAATGAGTAAAGGGTATTGATTGTATGTTAAAGAAATTTTCATTGCTCGTACCGTTCGCAAGTTTAAGCACAGCAGCAGGGGTCATTATTCTTTTAGCTAGATGGATTAATGGAAACTTATTATTGTCCTCTCCTTCTGCCCTTATTTCGTATGGCTTTATGGCAGGGATATGCTACACATTAGCAACAGCCATATCATTTATCGTGCTTGGTTCATTTTTAAAGAGAAGCGGCTTTACACAAAGCCAAAACAAACAAAGCTTTTTGATTCTGAAAATGCAGGAAAAATTAAGTGGAACTAATTTAAAAGTCATACAATTATTCTATCTAATAACTGGCGTTGAAATTTGGGTTATTCAATTAATAAGCGTTAGTGTATTATCAACTATTATGTTAAATATACCAGTGCCGATAACACTAACCCTATTTTTGATCGGCATGTTATTATTGGATCGATTACTATCGATAAAAGGGATATTATGGATGGACATTCTATTTATCATCATGCTTTTTTCGCTACTTATTTTTATCCCCATTTTTTATTTTGTACAAAATGGTGCTAGTACTGTATATGAAGGGATTCGATTATATCATCCATATTTGTTTTATTTCAAAAACAGTGAGATCCTCTTGTTCTATGTTGTATTACAATTAGCGATTTTAGGACAAGTATTGTTCGATAAATCAACATGGTATCTAATTGCCTTTATTAAACCTAAAAAAATACGGCGGAGTTTATTTTCGGCAGGCGTTATTTTAGCTCTATTAACACTATCATTTACTGCTATCTTAATGATCGCCCTATATGGTGGCTCCTATGGACAATTTCAAATTTTAGTTCTTACATTTTTATATGAGGTACAGCCAGGATTCCTTACATTTGCTTTTTTTGTCTTTACACTTTTAGCTATTGTGACAACCCTACTTGTTGAAATGCGAGCAACGAAACGCTTCTTTTCCACAAAAAAACCATATTATTACTATTTGATAGGCCTTATACTATTCTTGCTAACTTTATTTTTATCTATTGATATGACAATTTTAGGTGTTATTTACATCTTTGCCTTTCTTCATATTACGATGCTGCCCTTTATCATTATTTTATTATTTACAAAACGAACGATTCATAAGCTTAGTTGGTTTGCGCTATTTCTTTCTATAGTCATTGGTGTCTGTATTGGATTATACTTTAACTTTTTATATGGTCTTGCTGTTAGCTTTATGATCTCTTGTATAGCTCAATTCTTTCTTCAGACTGAAAATATGGATAGTAGAAACATATGAGCTCGATTTCAATCGAGCTCAATGCCAACTCATCTTTCATTTTGCTAACCGAATACTGCTATAAAATATACATAAAGTATATAAAAAAAACTAGAAGCATTACAATGGAAGAAATAATCGACACATAATGTCTTTTCTCTTCGCGGCCATAGTAATACTCAATCATAATAGTACTTACTATTACTACAGCTAGAAATGCACATGTAGCAGCTGTATGCAAAAACCACCCTTTCATTGAAAATAACCAAATAAAAATTACATTCAGAAATTTCGCGATATATATGGTGCGCTGATGACCAGTACTTACGTATTTTGGCTCCTTTGGGATATTAAACTTCCTTCGCAAAAGTTTATCAACTAACCACCCGATAAAGATAAAAATTACTAAAAAAGTAATTAATTCCGAACTATTAATATTGAATTCACTTCTCTGTACAAGATTCTTATAAACAGATGCTAGGTTTTCATTCTTCACTTTATAAGATATGTTTGTCTGTTGATCAGTGAAAACTAATTCGGTATCGTTTAAGTACATCTTCAGCTTTATGACTTGCCCATTATCAAACTCGACCCATATATCACTCTTCGCATAAGTGATAAAATTATTATCCTTCAGTGTAACAGTAGCCTGCTGTAATATTTGTTTCAGCATATCTCTTTCTGATTCTTCTTTAAACACTTGCTGCCCTATAATCCAACCAGTTCTTCCAGCTTTAAAGGAATCTTTCCCCCAATTCTGTGCCATAGTAAACTGTTTAATCGCTTCCTGTTGCGCTAATTCAACAATCGTAGCATGTTTCGTAGTTTCCACTTGTCCCCAAGGTCCCATAACGAATAACAACAGTAGTGTCATCACGACTGCCCCAAAAGTTATCGTTGGATATTGCCGATTTCTTCTTTTCTTGTGCTTAACATGCTGTAAAATACGCTTTTGTAATGGTTGTGAAAACCGTGGCGCTTCACCAAGCTCTTTATCCAATTTGTCCTTAAAGGATGTCATCCCCTAACACCTCCCAATCATTTTTATCTAGTTTTTCTTGTAGCATTTGTCTCGCTCTACGTAATCTAGTTTTTACTGTGTTTTCAGTTGATGCTAGGATTTCTGCTATCTCTCGTATTTTTAATTCTTGATAATAGTAAAGAATAAGAACTTCCCTATAAGGTAATGGAAGTTCAAACAAAGCTGTTGTCAAAATTCGACGATCATCCTTCTCTAATAATTCTTTTTCAGGTGTTCGCTTACTCACGTCAATATGTAATTTTTCTAATAATATATGCCGCTTATTTTTCCAGCTTCGTAAATAGTCATGACTTTTATGTACTGTAATTTTTACTAAATATGTTTTCAATGAGGATCGTTGTTCAAAGCGCTCCTGTTGACGATAATAGGCGAAAAATACATCCTGAACGATTTCCTCCGCTATAGCCCAGTCCTTCACATAGAGATAAGCCACCCGTAGGCAATATTCACCATGCTCATCCATTATTGCTGCTAAATGCTCACTCAAGCAAACACCTCCTAATCCCAGTCACACTATAGTCGTAATAACCTCTTTATTAGTTTCAATATAATAGAAAAAAGTGCCCAAATTTCGGACACTTTTTTTATCATTATTTTACTACGATATTCACAAGCTTACCTGGAATAACAATGACTTTCACTAAGTCTTTGCCTACCATATGCTCTTGTACTTTGCTGTCAGTAAGTGCTACTTTTTCGATTTCTTCCTTAGAAGCATCTTTTGCTACGATAATTTTTGCTCGTACTTTACCTGCAACTTGAACAGCGATTTCCACTTCATCATCCACAAGTTTAGACTCATCATAAGCTGGCCACTCCTCATAAGCAAGTGTTGCATTATGTCCTAACAGCTGCCATAATTCCTCTGCAATATGTGGAACAAGAGGTGCTAGCATTTTTACGAAGCCATCCGCATAAGCTGCTGGAATAATATCTGCTTTGTAGCAATCATTGATGAATACCATCATCTGTGAAATAGCTGTATTAAAGCGGATACCTTCATAATCCTCTGTCACCTTTTTCACTGTTTGGTGATAGGATTTCTCAAGTGTTTTATCATCTGAAACTTGAATTTTTGAAGAAATTGCACCATCTTCTTCATTCACAAATAAACGCCAAATACGATCTAAGAAGCGACGTGCTCCGTCTAAACCATTTGTAGACCATGCCACTGATGCCTCAAGTGGTCCCATAAACATTTCATATAGACGTAGTGTATCCGCACCATGTGAAGAAATGATTTCATCCGGGTTTACAACATTGCCCTTAGATTTAGACATTTTTTCATTACCTTCACCAAGAATCATTCCTTGGTTAAATAATTTTTGGAATGGCTCTTTCGTATGAACAACGCCTAAATCATAAAGTACTTTATGCCAGAAGCGCGCGTAAAGTAAATGTAACACAGCGTGCTCTGCCCCACCAATATAAATATCAACTGGTAACCAGCGTTTTAGTAATTCTGGATCAGCTATTGCTTCTGTATTTGTTGGATCGATATAGCGTAAGAAGTACCAGCTTGAGCCTGCCCATTGAGGCATTGTATTTGTTTCACGGCGTCCTTTCTTACCTGTCTCTGGATCCACAACATTTACCCAGTCTGCAATATTTGCTAATGGGGACTCACCTGTACCAGAAGGACGGATATTATCTGTTTTTGGAAGCATTAATGGTAATTCCGATTCTGGAATGGCTGTTGTCGTGCCATCTTCCCAATGAATCATTGGGATTGGCTCACCCCAGTAACGCTGACGAGAGAATAACCAGTCACGAAGACGATAAGAAATTTTCTTCTCTCCTACGCCCTTTTCCTCTAACCATTCAATCGCCTTCGCAATGCCATCCACTTTGTTTAAGCCATCAAGGAAATAAGAATTAATATGTTGTCCATCACCTGTAAATGCTTCTTTGTTAATGTCTCCACCTTCAAGGACAGGAATGATCTCTAAGTTAAACTCTGTAGCAAACTCATAGTCACGTTCATCATGCGCTGGAACTGCCATGATGGCACCAGTACCATAAGAAACTAATACATAGTCTGCAATCCAAATTGGCACTTTTTTTCCGTTAATCGGATTCACTGCATAGGCACCTGTAAATACGCCTGTTTTTTCTTTAGCTAAATCTGTACGCTCTAAATCTGACTTCATTTTTACTTTTTCTAAATAAGTCTCAACTGCTTGTTGTTGGTCAGCCGTTGTAATTTGCTCCACTAATTTATGCTCAGGTGCAAGCACGCAGTATGTAGCACCAAATAATGTATCTGGACGCGTCGTAAATACTGTAAAGTTTTCATCTATGCCATCAATGCCAAATGTGACTTCGGCTCCTTCTGAACGACCAATCCAGTTACGCTGCATATCTTTAATAGATTCTGGCCAATCTACTTCTTCTAGGTCGTCGATTAAACGATCCGCATAAGCTGTAATTTTTAGCATCCATTGCTTCATTGGGCGACGCTCTACAGGGTGACCGCCGCGCTCTGATTTCCCATCAATTACTTCCTCATTTGCCAATACTGTTCCTAATGCCGGGCACCAGTTTACAGCCACTTCATCTATATAGGCTAAGCCTTTTTTAAATAGCTGGATAAAGATCCATTGTGTCCATTTATAATATTCTGGGTCTGTTGTGTTTATTTCGCGATCCCAATCGTAGCTGAAACCAAGCTCTTGAATTTGACGTTTGAATGTCGCAATATTTTTTGCCGTGAATTCAGCGGGATCATTCCCTGTATCAAGTGCGTATTGTTCTGCTGGTAAACCGAATGCATCCCAGCCCATTGGATGTAGTACGTTAAAGCCTTGCATGCGCTTGAAGCGTGACAGGATATCTGTCGCTGTATAACCTTCTGGGTGTCCTACATGAAGACCTGCCCCTGATGGGTATGGGAACATATCTAACGCATAAAATTTTGGTTTATCCGTTTCATTTACTGTTTTAAATGTTTTATTAACAGCCCAATATTGCTGCCACTTTTTTTCAACTTGTTGATGATTAAAACTCATTTTTTTTCCTCCTTTAATTGTGTCATGCTCTTCATCATAAGAATTGACAAAATATTTAAAAAATAAAAAAACTCGTCCCTTTCTTAATAAAGAAAGGGACGAGAGAATTCGTATCTCCCGCGGTACCACCCAAATTAGTGATCACACTCGGCTCTAACTTCCTTAACGCGGAAGGAACGGCACGCGTTGCTTCACGCGGGCAGACTCAGAAGGTGAGTTCAATTTGCTTTCCTACTAGCTTTCACCAGCCGCTAGCTCTCTAAAAAGAATCACAAATTTACTATTCCTCATCACTGTCTTTACATGTATTGCATTTATTCTAATGGAAAGTGTTGAAAAGCACAAGCCTTTGTTCATATGCTAACCATTACTGTACAATTAAATCCCTTTTTTCCTTAGATTGTGATAATTCCTGACATTCACGGAAGGCAAAATGTTTACATCCTATACACTTATTTGTATCTAAATAGCTAATAGCATCATTAATTGCTTCCCCTGTATGTGGATAAAAATGAGCTTCACCTATTTCATCATATAGTCCATTGTGCTGAAGCGATGCTTTCATTTCATCCTGTAGCCCTGTTATTAAAATGGTACCACCTTGCATTTTGAAATCCCGAATAATACTGCCAAAATATGTCTCACCTGTTGAGTCCATAAAGGGCACTTTACCCATACGCAATATTAATACTTTAGATTGATGAGTAGGAGCGGCAATGGCCTGCTCAAAAGTAGACGCTGCACCAAAAAAAAGCGGTCCTTCAATTGTATAGATACTAATTTGTGGACAATCATGCTGCTGGTGAACAACGTGTGATTGTACTTTTTCATGCTTTAATGAGTGATCTGGTAATACTTTTGTGACAACAAGCTTCTCGCTCATACGCTTTGCAAATAACACAACAGCTAACACAAGCCCAACCTCCACAGCTAGTGTTAAACTTGTAAAAACAGTCAGTAGGAAGGTAATGATTAAAACCAGTGAATCTCCTGATTTCAACTTCAAAATATGTGCAAAATGTTTTTGTTCACTCATATTCCAGGCAACAACCATTAATACAGGGGCCATACTTGCCAAAGGAATATGTGAAGCATATGGCGCCAATAGCAATAAAGTGATTAAGACAAAAACACCATGAATAATACCTGACATCGGCGAAACCGCACCTGTTTTGATATTTGTTGCTGTACGGGCAATAGCACCAGTTGCCGGAATTCCTCCAAACAATGGTGTTACAATATTCGCAATGCCCTGGCCTACAAGCTCTCGATTGCTATGATGCTTACTATTTGTCATACCATCTGCGACAACCGCAGATAAAAGTGATTCAATACCACCAAGCATTGCAATAACAAAGGCTGGTCCTATAAGCAGCTGAACTCGTTCTAATGTGATAGCCGGTATCGCAAAGTTCGGTAAAGTGCTTGGAATTTGACCATAGGCAGTCGCTATTGTAGCAACTTGTCCTGAAAAAAAGAACGTTGCAATAAGTGTAGAAACAACAATACCCGCTAACGCTCCTGGTACTTTCGGTAAAACTTTCGGTGTCAATAAAATAATAACGAGACAAATAATTGCTGTGACAATACTATAAAAATTCGTAGTACCAATATGCATCACAATTTCTTTTAAATTGGCAATAAAATACTCGTGTCTTGTCAGATTTGTCAGCCCTAAAAAATTGGCAATTTGCCCTGTAAAAATAATAACGGCAATACCAGCAGTAAAACCTATTGTTACAGGACGTGGGATAAACTTAATTAATGAGCCTAGCTTAAAAATACCCATTAGGCACAATATAATCCCTGCCATCAAACCAGCAATTAATAAATTTTCGTAGCCATATGTAAGAACGATTCCTAGAAGAATTGGCACAAATGCACCTGTTGGTCCACCAATTTGATATTTCGAACCGCCAAAGATAGAAATTAGTATACCGGCAATACAAGCGGTATAAATCCCATACTCTGGTTTGACACCTGAAGCAATCGCAAAAGACATTGCTAGCGGGATTGCTACGATTCCGACAATGATGCCCGACAGTAAGTCCTTCTTAAAATGATGTGCTGAATATCCTTCAAATCTCCCTATTAACAGTGACTTCATACATAAATCTTCCCTTCGAAATAATAAGCAAAGCAAATCTTTCAAAAAAATATGATTATATATTCTCTTCGTCACTTCCATTGATGGTCATCTCTTCTAATCTTGTGATCGTATTAATTAGGTGATTGTTAAAAATCTCCTTAGCTACTCCAAGCAATTCACCAATCATCGGATCACTTAATGAGTAGTAAACTTTTTTCCCCTCTTTTATCCCATATACGATATTTTTTGCTCGCAAAACACTTAACTGCTGAGAAACAGCCGAGCCCTCTTTTTCTAAACAGCTTTGTATCTCATTGACACTTTTTTTACCGTCTACTAGTAATTCTAATATTCTTATTCGTAATGGATGAGCTAAGGCTTTAAAAAAATCTGCCTTAAACTGCTGCAATCCCTCTTCCACTTACATCCCTCCAAGGAATCTCACTTTAACATATTCAAATATTTGAATATGTATGATTTTACGCTTATTTGCACTTTTAATCAATATCCAATCTAAAAAAAGAGTAAAAACTATGCTTTTTGCACAATTTTCACTCGTTTAAATACTATTTTCGTCAGTTTAAACATTACTCAGGGGCTGTTTTATGTTTACGTAAAGGATAATCATAGATTAAACATGGCACAATGGCAAACAATACAATGATTACTAGTATTAACACAAGTACAATCATCCCAAACTGATCAACCATAATACCACCAAACAGAGGTCCAATCATCCTACCAGCTGTTGCCGCACTGTTGATAATTCCTTGATAGAAGCCCTGCCGTCCCTTAGGTGCAAGCTGATTAGCAATCGTTGGTAAAACAGGTGTATAAAACATTTCGCCGAAAGTTAAGACAACCATGGCTGCCGCAAACATTGTAAAATCACTTGCAAAGGCAATAATTCCAAATGATAATGCAATCAACGTAACGCCAAATACTAATTGACGTTTTAATGTATGCTCCCATCGCTTTACAAGTGGCGCAATAAGTGGTTGCCCAATAACGATGAGAAGACCGTTAATCGTCCATAGCAAGCTATATTGTTTCAAGCCTAATCCTAAATCTTGTGTATACGAAGAAATAGTCGCACTCCATTGTGAATAAGCCAACCAGCATAGCACAGAGGATGCACTGATAATTAATAATGCATTAAATGGTGCTTTGTTAATGATTTTCTTACTTTCACCCACTACATTTTTCGGTGCAATACTTCCTACCTCTAATCGCTTAAAAGTAAATAACGCTATAAAAAAGAACAAAATATACATGACTAGATTTACCTTGAATACGTAGTCAAATTGGTAATCAGCCACAATACCAGCGAGTGCTGGACCGATAGCAACCCCTACATTTTGAGCAAGATAAATAGCATTAAAAGCCTTTCTTCCCCCCTCAGGCCACGCAGTTCCAGCTAAAGCAAACATTCCAGGAAATACGATACCTCCACTAAAACCAAGAATCGTTAAGAACCATACATAATGCGGCCAGCCATGCCAAATCGTTAACCCTATTAATGAGGCAATCGTTAAAAGAATGCCGAACATGATTGACTTATAGCCACCTATTCTATCAAATAAATAACCACCTAATAGATTACCTAATACCCCAGCAGCAGAATTCAACATCAAAACAAAGCCAGCCATCGCCAGTGACTTCCCTAAATAATCGTGCATATAAATGGCATTTAAAGGCCATAAAAATGAGTTGCCCGTTGTGTTCACAAGCATTCCAATAATTAAAAACCAAACACTTTTCGGCATAGAATGACCTCCATTATTTCGCTACTCTAAATAGTTAGTGTATGCTGAAAAATACAAAATCACAAGGAAAATATTTTTACCTTTTTTACAGTGGCAACACAACATAAAAAGTGTATCGACGCTACGTTCAAGCTGATTTCTTTGTTTTCACTTCATTTGCTCGGGTGGACCTACTTTCCGCTTCACTTTCCTCTTCTTCCGCTCGGGTGGGCTGGCTTTTCGCTCTGCTTTCCCCTTCTTCCGCTCAGGTGGGCTGACTTTCCGCTCTGCTTTCCCCTTCTTCCGCTCAGGTGGGCTGACTTTCCGCTCCGCTTTCCATATTATCCGCTCGGGTTAGCCAGCTTTTCGCTCCGCTTTCCATTTTATCCGCTCGGGTTAGCCAGCTTTCCGCTCCACTTTCCCCTTCTTCTGCTCGGGTTGCCCGGCTTTTCGCTCCGCTTTCCCCTTCTTCCACTCGGGTTGTCCAACTTTCCGCTCCGCTTTCCTCTTCTTCCACTCGGGTTGTCCAACTTTTGGCTCTGCTTTCCCCTTCTTCCGCTCAGGTGGGCTGACTTTCTGCTCTGCTTTCCTCTTCTTCTGCTCGGGTTGGCTGGCTTTCCTCTCCGCTTTCCTCTTTATCCGCTCGGGTTGTCCAACTTTTCGCTCCACTTTCATTTTCTTCCGCTCAGGTTCCCTAATTTTCCGCTCCGCTTTCCTCTTCTTCTGCTCAGGTTGCCAGACTTTTCGATCCGCTTTCCATTTTATCCTCTCGGGTTGCCTAAAATCGAGGCAACTGTCGTTGAATCCAATTGGCATAATGTCCCTGCATGAGAATGCAGAAAACTCCTCTGTTTGAAGTTTCGTTTTATTCAATTCTTCCCTCATGACGGAAGCACTAGTACATGATAGAATATAGCTTTAGAGGAGTGAAATAAATGACAGAAACAAGCTTTCCTTTTCCTTCCGATGGGAAAAGATACTATACATGGAATCGCTATTTACGTGGGCAATTTGGTCATAAAGTCTTTAAAGTAGCACTAGACGCAGGCTTTGACTGCCCAAATCGTGATGGTACCGTTGCTTTCGGTGGCTGTACATTTTGCAGCGCAGCAGGCTCTGGTGATTTTGCTGGTAATAAAGTAGATCCTATTGATGTGCAATTCGTTGAAATTCGAGACAAAATGCATCAAAAATGGAAGGATGGTAAATACATGGCTTACTTCCAGGCTTATACAAATACACATGCCCCGCTTCCAGTATTAAAGGAAAAATTTGAAGCAGCACTGGCGCAGGATGGAGTTGTAGGCTTATCGATTGCTACTCGTCCAGATTGTCTACCAGATGATGTAGTAGAGTATTTAGCTGAATTAAATGAGCGCACGTATTTATGGATTGAGCTAGGACTTCAAACAGTACATGAAAAAACAGCAAATCTTATAAACCGTGCCCATGATTATGCCACATATGTGGAAGGTGTTGAAAAGTTACGAAAACATGGTATCCGCGTATGCTCACACATTATTAACGGCCTTCCTCTCGAAGACTATGACATGATGATGGAAACTGCACGTGAAGTGGCAAAGCTTGATGTTCAAGGCATAAAAATTCACTTGCTGCATCTTTTAAAAGGAACACCAATGGTCAAACAATATGAAAAGGGTATGCTAGAATTTTTAGATCAGGATGTTTATACACAGCTAGTAGCAGATCAGCTTGAGATTTTACCACCGGAAATGGTCATTCACCGTATTACAGGGGATGGTCCCATTGATTTAATGATCGGTCCTATGTGGAGCGTTAACAAATGGGAAGTATTAAACGGCATTGATGCAGAGCTTGAACGCCGTGGAAGCTGGCAAGGGAAATTTTATCAGGCTGAGGTTATCAAATGAAGCTGCAACGCGTTTTACAATATGCTCAACAACTATTAAAGGCAACAGTTGAAGAGGGTGATACAGTGGTGGATGCTACGGCAGGTAATGGTCATGATACATTATTTTTAGCACAGCTTGTCGGAGATAGTGGTCAAGTGTATGCCTTTGATGTTCAAAAAAGCGCTGTGGATACCACGCTGCTTCGCCTGCTAGATCATGGCTTAGAGCATCGTGGACTTGTCTTACATAGAGGGCATGAGGAAGTTGCTAAATATGTACACAAGCAAGTAGCCGCTGCCATGTTTAATTTAGGTTATTTACCTGGCAGTAATCACGATATTATTACAAAGCCAAATACGACAATAGTTGCCATTCAAGATTTACTAAAGCTACTGAAAATTGGCGGACTGATTGTTTTAGTCATCTATCATGGTCATCCAGGTGGTAAGGAGGAACGTGATGCTGTCATAGAGTATGTGAGTCAGCTTCCTCAAAAATATGTACATGTATTAAAATACGAGTTTCTAAACCAACAAAATGATCCACCTTTTGTTATTGCACTAGAAAAAATGAAAGATTACCCAATCGAGTAATTTTTAAGGCATGGCTTCGATACTACATCGAATTCATGTCTTTTTATTTATCATTTATACAACCCAATACATAAAAATAGTTATCAATATAGAAATAAAACATTTCTATTTTAATAGCTTTCCTATATTATCTATTTATTTTGACGTTTTTCATTATAATCAACCCAGAAGTCGGCACCTTTAATGCCTAGTTTTCGAGGATCAAAAACAGGATCTATTCCTTCTTTTTTTTGTTTCTCATAATCCTTCAACGCCACTATAGCAGGTTTCATAATGATTAAAATCGCTATAACGTTAATCCATACCATCAGCCCAAGTCCAACATCCCCCATTGCCCAAGCAAGGTCAGATGTACGAATTGTTAAACAAACATATCTTTAATGTGTCTTACCTGTAAGAACCGTGTAATGATTGAAAAAACCAATCCAATTAACAAAATGCCATAAATAAACCATGGATCCCACAAAATGTCATTCATTTTCCCAACAATTTCTTCCGTTTTACCCCTCCAATGTAAAAATTCTTACTATAAGTCATTATAGCATTACAATTTTCAGAAAATTACAACATTATATTGAAGTAACTATAAATCAGTAACATTGGGTTAATTAGGGGAGGCCATACATCATTCGATGATATAGCCAATTCTACGAAGTGCGTTGTTGATAAAATCACGAATATAGACAAAAATCTCTTCCCGCTCTACTTCGTGAAATAGATTATGGTAGCAATTCGCCCATTCTTTGAATTGAAACTCTGTAAATTCCTGCTGATGAAGCCAATTACGAGTCTGTTTAGTTTCCGTTATATTATCTTTTTCAGCTGTCATCACAAGCATAGGCATATTAGGGAATTCAGCCTTTGGCAATAATACTAAATTTCGCATCATTTGCTGCAGCTCTCGATACCATTTCACTGAAACAACCGTCATAAAAGGAATCTCATCCTTCATCTCTTCTCTTCCTTCTACACTGCGAGTCAATTTCTCAAATGTAATTTCATGTGTTATTTTAACATTAGCTGTTAGAGCACTTAAACTTGTTAAAGCATTTGATAGTTTACCTGGTAACAGCTTCAATTGAAGCCATGGTGAAGTTAAAATAATGCCTGCACATTCATATTTTTTCTTCTGCATAGTATGTAGTAATAAAGTTGCACCAAGCCCATGTCCAATTAAAAACACTGGTAAGTTATACGAAAAAGCATTCTCCATTAAATGTCTTGTATACTTATTGTATTCTTTAATATCTTCATCATGGACACGCGAAAATCTTGCATTGACACCATGATTAGGTAAATCCCCCATGACTATGTGGAAGCCTTCCAATCTAAGTTTTTCTATCAGCCATGCATACCAGCGGTGATTTTCATATGCACCATGAAGAATAGCAACCACAGCCTTTGCTTGTCCATCAGCTTCCCATTTCCACATTTACATAGTCCTCCTAAAAAAATAATTACACATTGATTATAAGTGAAATATCTAACTTCATTAATTTTATATTTCCATCAAGTTGCGTATTTGATACGATAATATTACATCATAGAAAGAAAAGAGGCGATTCTCATGATCTATCCATTTAAAGGTAAAACACCAACAATCGATCCATCCGTTTTTATTGCTGATTATGCTACCGTTACTGGTGACGTTACAATAGGTGCTGAAACAACTATTTGGTTTAACACTGTTATTCGTGGTGATGTGTCACCAACTATTATTGGTGAACGAGTAAGTATTCAAGACCTTTGTTGCTTACACCAAAGCCCGAAATATCCGCTGATTATTGAAGATGAAGTAACAGTGGGACATCAGGTAACTTTACATAGCTGTACGATTCGCAAAAATGCCTTAATAGGTATGGGTTCAATAATATTAGACGGAGCAGAGATTGGAGAGGGTGCATTCATAGGAGCTGGCAGTCTAGTACCTCCGGGTAAGGTCATTCCACCGAATAGCTTAGCATTAGGTCGTCCGGCTAAGGTTGTTCGTGAATTAAATGCTGAAGATAAAGAAGATATGGAACGTATCGTCCGTGAGTATGCA
>Ga0213824_1001217_pt1 | contig 15750 bp, 10 predicted proteins | sample MC6MC0906MG_FD_179892 | JGI IMG/M metagenome (GOLD analysis project Ga0213824, IMG submission 179892) | Enriched soil aggregate microbial communities from Iowa State University, Ames, United States - MC6-MC0906-MG | ecosystem: Environmental > Terrestrial > Soil > Unclassified | place: USA: Iowa...
CGTCAAGAAGGGTTTCAATCAGGAGAAGAAGGAGCAGGACGGAAAACGGCTATAACTGCTACACCTGGTACAGTAACGAGTGGAATCCGATCAAAACACCGAAATGCAGGGGGAGAAAATACCCCTCAAAAACAAGGCTCTAGCAACAATCCAGGGCAACAAGCTACTGGTAAAGGTGGGAAAACTGCAGCTGCTACATTGGCAGCAGGAGCAGCCCCACGTTCAGCTTCACGAAATGCTGGTGCTGCTATTGTGCATTTAGATGATTACAAAAGTGGAAAAGGTGAAGACGCTAATAAGAGTAGTAATTCTAGTCGGGCGGCCCGAGAAGCTAGAAAAAACGAAGAGGTTAAACCTTCCTCTCACCGTAGTCCGTCAGGAAGAATGGATAGTAAAAATGAAGTAGCAGCTTCAAGAGAATCGGGCAAACATCTCACTCAATGGGAAGCTCAACAACAAATTAAATCGCGAAATGCCAATCCATCTACTGAAAATGTCAAGAAATCAGAAAGTAGAAACCCAACAAGAACTAAACAACGAAAATGATGTTGGAGAAAAGCATTATGACGCAATTACATTTCATTTTATAAACAATGACCTGTTTCATTGTGTCAGAACTGCTTTTAGAAAGGAGAGCATATGCAAGGTGTTTTGGAGAAGGGGGCAAAAGTTGCTAAAACCATAGCCGTTCTTAAAAACCCTCTGACTTGGATTATTGCTGGTATCCTTCTTCTTCTCACATTTATTTTCGGAATCGCTTTATTTATTTCTATTAGCTTAGGCGGAGAGAATCAATTTGATTCGGGCATTTCAGGAGAAGGAACAGGAGGGACAGCGCAAGTAGCGGCTGACGTCTTGCGGTATGAACCTCTTATAAGGAAATATGCAGAGGAATATGGAATTGGTGAATATGTGGGGCTTATCATGGCTCTTATTCAACAAGAATCAGGAGGACGGCATTTAGATGTGATGCAATCGTCGGAATCAATTGGACTTCCTCCTGGAACCATTACTGACCCTGAATATTCGATTCAAATCGGAGTGGAACATTTTGCAAAGGTAATGAAGCAAGCCAAAGGCGACATAAACCTAGCTTTGCAATCGTACAACTTCGGAAATGGCTTTATTGATTACGCATTACAGCGTGGGGGATATTCCAAAAAAACAGCTAGTGAATTTAGTCAGTTGATGGCTGCTAAAATGGGTTGGTCCGGATACGGTGACGTGAATTATGTGGAACATGTGCTTCGCTATTACAATGGTGAAAATGACAGCGTTGTCGTTGTAGGTGACGGTACTCAACGTTTTGATGTGGAGGAAGTCCTTGCTATTATGAATCAGTTTCTTGGGCGACCTTATGTGTGGGGTGGTAGAACCCCAGCAGCAGGAGGATTTGATTGTTCAGGGTTAATAGAATACACCTTCGCACAAGTTGGAATTGAGCTGTCCGGGACAGCTCAATCACAATACGATAAAACGATACCCGTTCCTGAAGATCAAATTAAGCCTGGCGATTTAGTTTTCTTCTCTACCTACAAACCAGGAGCTTCCCATGTTGGAATGTATGTGGGAGATGGGAAATTCATTAATTCTAATGACAGTAATGGAACGTCCTATTCTTCTGTTGAACAATGGAAAAGCTTGTATCCCTTCTTAGGTTTTAGACGGATTCAGTAATGGAGGTGAGACGTCATAGAACCAAATAAAAAGAAAAATTATATTTTACTAATGCTTGGATTTATTGCTGCTGCCGTTTTTATTGTGTATGCCTTCAGTTTACGAACACAATTACAAGAAGTCAGAGCGAACCAAAGCAACTACGAAGAGAAGATCGCTTCCTTATCATCTATCCAAAACACGGACGCATTAGAGGTAAACAGAAAATTTCTAACAAACTTTTTCACCTACCAAACGACCGCTGAACGATATAAGAATATTAAGCCTTTCATGACCGATCAGGGATATAAGGCAACCCACCCTTCGGGCATGGAACTTCCGAATTCGGACCAATCAGTTCAATCTTCAATGGTAGGATTAAAGCCTTTTGAATATCAATCTTCAAAGACAGAAGCTGAATTTTTTAATGAATTTAAGCTAAGCACAGAATTTAATAATGTTACCAACACGGAAACAGTCATTGTCAAAACGTCCTTGATCTATGTGAAAGAGCAAGGTTGGAAAATAGATGATGTTGAGTTTGTTGGGCAATTTACAGGTCGAGAATAAAATTAATCGGATATTAAAAGGTTAAAAGAGTTAAATAGCTGGATATTAATACAAATTGACGAATATAGAAATTAATTAGTATTTTAATAGAGATATATTTTATTATTTATTGAGAAGGAGAATGTTTAAATGAAATCTACAGGTATTGTTCGTAAGGTTGATGAATTAGGTCGTGTGGTAATCCCTATCGAATTAAGACGTACACTTGATATTGAAGAAAAAGATTCTCACGAAATTTACGTTGATGGGGATCAGATCATCTTGAAAAAATATAAACCCAATATGACCTGTGTAGTAACAGGTGACGTTTCTGATAAAAATTTAATTCTTGCTGAGGGTAAATTAATCCTTTCTCGTGAAGGTGCAGAAAAATTAATACAAGAAATCCAACAATCATTTGAATTAGCGATATAAAAAGAACTCCAGCCCTGTGAAAGGTGTTGGATTTTTTTATTTGAAATAACGCGATTTTAAGGCGTTTAGAGAATTGAAAAAATTATTGTCTAATTTAGGCCCCTTTGTAGACGCCATAAAGTCAGTCATATCATTGGATTGAGAGAATAAAAACGCCTGAAAAACACCTAGCGTTTACACAGATGAAACGCGTTTATCAACGCGTGAATACGGGGTTCAGCCGAGATGTCACAAATATTTAAAGCTTTATCCGATGACACTAGGATTAAAATTGCCTACGCCTTAAGCGTAGAAGATGAATTATGTGTATGTGATGTAGCAAATATAGTTGGAAGTACAACAGCTACTCCATCGCATCATTTACGACTTATCAAAGGACTATGTAAAGGCGTGGGTTTTACGGAGAAGATAGAATACAAAACTTTTTAGACTTATCTTTTGTAAGGAGGAAAGGGTGATTTTCAAGGTAAAACTTCTTTCAATTAAGATTACAAAATAGTGGTAAATCCTTTACCTTTTTACCACTATTTACTCTATATCCAATATTTAATAATCTAGGTATAATTATCTGGACTATCCGGATTAGTACATAAATTGAGAGAGGATGAAGTATATTACATGCCTTTATTTAGGTCATTCTATCGTTATGTGGCAATTGTTTTATCATTTTGCCTGATTTTTAGCTTAATAGGGCCAAATTTTGCAAAAGCAGCACCAGGAGAAGCAAAAAGAGCACCAAAGAAGCAAACTTTAATTGCAGATATTGGTGAATTGCCAAGCAAACTTCCAAAGGAGAAACTGGAACTAACCAGTAAACGTACTTCATTTTCAACCAGATATTTAAATCCCGATGGAAGCTTCACAGAAGAAATCTTCATGAATCAACAGTTTTACCAGGATTCATCCGATAAAAAGTGGAAAAAAGTTGACAATAAATTAAAAAACAGTCCTTCCAAACTTGATAAGTTTGAAAATACTGCGAATGATGTAAAAACCTTGTTCGCCCAACAATCTGGAAATGACGAGCTCGTAACGGTTGAAAAAAACGGAAAAAGTATCGGCCTTGTACCAGTAGCTGCTAATAAGGTACCGGGAACTATTAAAGAAAATGAAGTGACATTTAAAGGGATGTTACAGGATACCGATATTCGTTACCGTGTAAACGGCGGAACAGTCAAAGAGGATATTGTTCTGAATCAATACCAAAATAATAACACTTTTAGTTTTGAACTAAAACAAAAAGATGTTACAGCTAATAAAGAAAAGAATGGAACAATTGTTTTCAAAGATTCAAAGGGAAATCCAGTATGGTTTTTCGAAAACCCTTTTATGACCGATGCAGATGGAAAATATTCTGAAAAGGTTACCCTTCAGCTACGTCAAGAGAATGGAAAAACATTTGTAGATGTGGTAGCTGACCCAGAATTTTTGAAGGATCCCAAGACAAAGTTTCCAGTAACGATTGATCCTACGATTGATGATTGGAACATTCTAAGGGACAACTTTGTCGCAAGTAATTCTCCTGATTCCATTTATTCAAGCAATACCTATTTGGACACAGGCTATAATAGTACATTTGGAACGACAAGGGCTCTTGCTAGATTCTATCTGCCTAGCCTTCCTAGCAATAGTTCAATTACGAGTGCGACGTTTAATGCGTATCAAACAAATAATGATGGGCAGCAGGTTTCGGTTGATTTATACCGAATCAACAGTGATTGGCCTGCATCTGTAACATGGAATTCACAGCCAGCAACATCAAGTACAAAAGAATCCACTGTGACAAGCAATACGTATAATGCTTATTGGAGCTGGGACATTACAACTCTTGCGAAGGACTGGTATAACGGTTACCAAGCAAATTATGGTTTCATGCTGAAACAACAGAACGAAGCCACATCACCGTATCGTTCTTTTAACAGTGTGAATAGTGGAACAAACACTCCTCGCCTGACAATTAACTATCGAGTAGAGCCCATCGGTGCAGAATCATTTTGGTTAACAACCAATGACGGAGTTAACCCAGCAAATGGAAATCTTTTTTATCAGGAAACAGATATCGATATTCCAGGGAATGGTCCTGAAGTAAGTCTCACTCGCACTTTTAATAACCGAAAATCGCAAACAAAAGGAATATTCGGTTACGGATGGTTTACCAATTGGGAAAGGTATTTATCAGATAAAGGAAGCGGCCCGATCACTTATGTAGATGAAGATAGTACACGCCAAATTTTTGGAGAAAAAGTCGGTGGCGGATATGAATCGCCCGTGGGTATCTATCTTGATTTAGCTAAAAACAGTGATGGCACTTATACGATTACTGATAACGACGGTACTAAAACCAATTTTAATTCCAATCGGAATATCAGTTCAATTGTAGACACGAATGGAAATAAAACTACTTTTATATATGATACATCTGGAAGGTTAACAAAAGTCCAAGATGCATCCTTAAGGGAAACCGCCATCGCTTATGGTACAAATGGATATGTATCCAGTGTGACGGATCCTGCAGGGAGGGTAACTAATTACGAATATGATAACTCTGGTAATCTAATAAAAGTTACAGATGCAAAAGGGAAAACAACTACTTTTACGTATGATACAGATCATAATTTGACTGGGATTATTGATCCAAGCAATATTAAAACTACAATTGTATATGACACATTAGACCGTGTGACCAGTGTTAGTAGACCAATCACAACCAATGGCGTTACCAATACAAGTCAAACAACGTATTCCTATGATACAACGAATCTTGTAACATCAGTAACAGATGGAGAAGGAAAAAAGGTTGACTATACAACAAATCCGAATGGAAATGTTGTAAAAATCACGGAAAACCCGCAGGATGTGTCGAGTAAAGCTGTCACACAATATTGTTATAACGATAATAATGATTTGACGACAGTGATTGATGCGAATCTAAGTAAAGACTCGAGTAATACGTGTAATAATTTTAAAATTAATCCTTCTTTAACAAAAGGTTATGTTTACACATATGACACAAATGGAAATTTAACAGGGGAACAGCTCCCAGATAACCAGAAGGCAACGTATGAATATGATAGCCAGAACAACATAACAAAAGAAACTGATTTCAATCAAAATACTAGTACCAACGATTACGATGGAAATAACAATCAAATGGAAACGACTGATCCAAACATTCAAACGACTGCTGGTCGGTATGACTCAAAAGGGAACCTCCTTTACGATACCCATCCTATGTCAGCGGCCGACAACCTGTTATCAAACTCGAGCTTTGAACTGGATAAGAATAGCGATAACTGGCCAGATGGATGGACTAAGTATATGCAGGACCAAAAAACTGCCACTTTTGGTTGGTCCACTACGAAGAGGTTTGGCATTAAGGCAGTTAGCATTTCCAATCCAACCGGTTGGGCGATTGTCAGCTCCAAGCAGATTAAATATACGGCTGGCGATCAATACATTGCTAGTGCCTATATAAAAACTGAAAACACGGCCGGCACCGCTTTAATAAAAATTGAATACCTGGATACGCAAGGAACTCCAATTGAACCTACATCCTACTCATTTGGTTTGAAGGGTACTCATGACTGGACTAGGGTCCAAGCTGTTGTTTCCGATGTGCCAAGTGGAACGGATTCTATTCGAGTATCTGTTGGTCTTAATGCTGGATCTGGTACTGCTCATTTTGACGGCGTCCAGTTGGAAAAAGGAACCACTCTTTCAGCTTATAACTTGGTTGATAACTCAAGTTATGAAAGAATGGATGCCAATCCACCAAGTATGCCTGAAAACTGGGAAACTAGCGGCAATCTTTCTGCCAATGACAAAATCATTCAAAACGTTAATCAAAGTGATGACAACGTTTATATTGGCGAATCTTCTTTCCAAATGACAGGGGAAACTGGAAAGGATAAATTTATCAAACAGCACATTAATATTTCTGGGGATGCCAATACGAAATTGACGTTTTCAGGATGGTCCAAACAAGTGGGAGCAAATCCTAACGGTGGCGATTATGCCCTGCAGGTAGGCATCCATTATACCGATGGAACCGCATTCGATTGGACTAATGCCAACGATTTTAGTAAAACAGCATCTGATTGGCAGCATGTCGCAGCAGAAGTCAATCCTAAAGCGACGTTTGATTATATTGATGTGTACTATTATTATAAAAACCAGACTGGAACTGCATGGTTTGATGCGATGCGTCTTGAACTTGGAGCGTCCATTACCTCCAACACTTATGATGCAGGGGGAAATTATGTAACAAGTATCAAAGATCCGCTTGGAAATGCCATTACGTTCGGTTATGATGCTGTTGGTAATCGTACTAGCGTTAAAGATGCAAAAGCACAAACGACTTCGTTTGCATATGATGGTCGTAATTTACTGACGAAAGTTACTGATACAAAAACGGGAATTACTTCTTATGGTTATGATGCAAATGGAAACCGTACAAGCGTTACCGATGCGAAAGGCAATGTAACTAATTATGGTTATAATGAGTTTAATCATTTATCTAAAATTACAAACCCGTTAAACCAGATTACCCAATTTAATTACGATAAAAATGGGAACCAAACAAAGATCGTATACCCAAAAGGGGATTCGATTACTAGCACGTATGATGATTTAAATCGTTTAAGCGCTACCTATGTCAATAGCGTAAAAAAATGGGATTTTGTTTATGATGCGAATAAAAATTTAACTTCAGTTACAGATGCATTAGGCAAACAAACTACCTTTACCTATGACAGTAATAATCGATTGACCAAAGAATCTCGTGATTCTTTTCCGATCGATTACATTTATGATTCTAATAGTAATCCTAATTCTGTAAAATTCCCATCAGGGACAACAACTGTTTCTTTAGATTATGCTTATAACAAGTTAAATCAACTAATTTCGTTAGCAAGAAACGGTTCGAATCGAGCAAAGTTTGTCTATGACGAACGCGGGAATGTAACTTCCGTTAAACGAGCAAACAATTCCTATGCTTCCCTTCAATATGATAGTAGCAATCGCATAAACGAATTGAAAAATTACAAAAATACTGGGGACATATTAGACTCTTATAAATATAGCTATGACCCCAATGGAAACCAAACAAGCGTTGTAACAGATAAAGGGACAATGTCCTATGAATACGATGCTCTAAACCAATTAACGAAAGAATCGTTAACGGATGGAACTACAATTTCATATGAATACGACGCAGTTGGCAACCGTACAAAGAAAATTGAGACAAAAGATACTTCTTCTACAACAACGACTTATTCATATAGTGCCGCAAATGAGTTAACCGGTGTTAACAGCCTAGCGTATACGTATGACCAGAATGGTAACCTTACGAACGACGGCGATAAAACATTTGTTTACAATGAAAATAACCAGCTGATCGAAGTAAAAGACCAGAATGGAAGCTCTTTGGCTAAGTTTACTTACGACTACAAAGGTAACCGTACAAGTATGACAACATCAACTGGTACAACAAATTTCTATTATGCCGGTGATAAAGTTATCGCTGAGACAGATGCAAGTACCAATGTAATTGTAGAATATTCCTGGGATGATCAAGGTAATCCAGTAACAATGGTTAAGGGTGGAAAAACATATTATTATCATTTGAACGGGCATGGAGATGTAACAGCTCTAACAGATGAGAACGGAAATATAGTAGCCCAATATCAATATGATGCGTGGGGAAAGATAACTTCTTCAACAGGAACAATGAAAGATATTAACCCTTATCGCTACGCAGGTTATCGTTTTGACCAGCAAACAGGTTTATATTATTTAATGGCCCGTTACTATAATTCGAGCCTAGGACGGTTTATAACAGAGGATACGTACAAAGGGAAGTTAGATGACCCACTTAGTATGAATCTATATGCATATACCGATAATAACCCATTAATATATACTGATTCTAGTGGACATTGCTTTTGGGATGCCTGTGTAATAGAAGGTTCTGTCGTATATGCTACAGTTGCCGGATTAGCTGCAGTTGGAGCTGGAATTGGAGTAGGACAATTAATTAGCAGATCTAATAATGACCCAGCAACAGGTATAATTTATATGAGAAGAGTTGTCGCTGGTCCAAGAGGAACTGTAGGGTTAAAGTATGTTGGAAAATCTAAAAGTCCAACTTCTTATTCAATCCGTATGGCGGCACATAAGTCTAACGGCAAAAAGGTAGGTTTAACATATGGATTTGCTAGGTTGAAGCAAAATATAAGATTGAGCCAATTAAGTTGGTGGGAACAACATTATATTAATATGCATGGTGGTGCCAAGAGCATGAATGGTACATTACAAAATAAAATTAACGCTATTTCACCAAAGAAATGGAGTGACCTTGGTGGGGAAACCTATGTAAGATGGTAAATAATATTTTGGTAGAAATTGGTTCCCTGCTTTTTAAGGACAAGTAATTTTTCAAAATTAAATAATTATAAGTTCTTGACTAACTAATCAATTTTTATCCTATATTTAAATCACACACCTTTTCAAGAACTGAGCGACAAGAATTTCAATTGTCGCCGGTTCTTTTTTATATTCATGAATGGTATCGAGATTTAAATGAATCTTGATTCAATGAATGTATAATTTTTCTTTGAAAAATAAAAAAACGGAGGATTAGTTATGGTTATAAATGAAAATTGCACTGTAGAAGTAGGGGATGTAAAAATTAATTTACCTAGCGTTGGCTACCAAAATTTTTTGATTGCCCAAAGTTTGGCAGAAGAATTTGGCCTTGAAACGAATTATGAAGCTGAACAAAAATTACGTGAAGCATTAAAAAGATATAATAATGAAGTTTATAAAAAAATTAAAATTGATGCTGAAGCTGGTTGTATTTTTATAACTTCAAACCCTAAACATGGTGAACATATTCTTGAAGTCGCAATTCTTATAAATCAATTATTAATTCCTCCATATCACCAAGTGCTAAATGATGAAGATGTAGAAAAAATTAGAAACATTCTGATTCATTGGAAACGCCCGAAACCTCAAAAATGGAAAGATGGAGATGTTTTTTCCATACCTTTATCTAATGGTTCCTATGGTTATGGACAGATATTATGGCATAAAGGTAAAAAATCAGTAACTTGTGCTATATTAAAAATGAACAGTGAGAATATTTTGTTAGTCGAAGAAATCATTCAATCAATCGTGGTATCTGTAATTACTACTCGTTCAGAAGATTTAGACGAAGGAAAGTGGAAAATAATTGGTAATGTTCCGTTGATGATAAAAGAAGAAATGGTACCCTGGGAACATAGTGGGAAACCCGGAGTTGGCTCGAAGATTTACCAAGAATTAATATTAGTCAGTTTAATTGAAGCATTTTTTGCTATAAAGCCATGGAACTTTTTGAACTTTAAAGATAGCTTTATGGATACCCTCCTATTGCCTGGTATAAATCGACCTAGTAATGTTATTTATCTAACAAAAGAACAAAAAAGGTTAAATAGATGAACAATTAAGAAAGTTGATGATGGGGTACCGCCAACAAGCGTGGAAAGCTGTCGGTACCCCTAAAAGAGATTTACGCAATTACAGAGGTTAGCCAGGCAGCGTTTTATCGAAAGATAAAAGAAATAGAATAAGATATGTCATAAAACTTGGAAATTTCTTCTTATGTGTCCCCTTAATCCTCGAATCGTTTCCGTTCCCCTGTAACGAAAGTCTAAAAAATTTTCACCTGTAATGAGTGGCCCCAAAAAGAACGAATTCTTGCCGTATCCCGTTTAGAGAATTGGAAAAATTTATGTCTAATTCAGTCCCCTTTGTAGACGCCATAAAAGCAGTCGTATCAATGAATTTAGAGAATAAAAACACCTAGCGTTTACACAGATGAAATGCGTTTATTAAAGCGTTTTTAGGGGTTTGGAAACGATTCGAACGATGAGGGGGCACTATGGGAGTAAATACCATTTAAACAATTCTGATAAGTGTATGTGAGATGCTTTAAGGGTGTTTTTGCACATCCCCCGAAAAAGGGGAATAGCACCCTGGCATTCACTTAATGGCGGGTGCTAATGTTTCATGATAATAAAGTTGTTTAAAAAATATAGTCGATTAAAAAATAATAAAGTCGTTTAAATCTAAAGGTTATACAACAATCGCGCCCTTTAAGGGGTCCCACCAACAAAACGCGGAAAACATACGCTAAGCAAAATTCGACATGAATAAATTTTTCATACGTTAAGACATCACCGGCATTTGATTTTTTGTGTTTCCTGATAATTATATTAATGATTTTGTAAATTTAGTTTTGACTATATCGAATTACATCTTGGCTGTAAAATAAACAGCAGTCCTTTAAATCTTAAAAAGCTTTGATGGAAGACTATGGCCCAATTAGTGTCCATCAATAAAGCCAATTTTCCCCATAGCGTAGGAAAAATTGGCTTTATGATTGGACTTTGGTAATTTAAACTTTCTACTATTTTCAATAACAAATTTTTGAGTCAAACAACAAAATTGATATCCCTAAATTAATTGGTAAAGAATTTAAGTCTCATTAATGGATCTCCCCAATTTTTTGCACTTACGTAGGCAGGTTCAGTTTTGCTGCAACCCAAATTGAGATCAGAATTATTATAAGCATATTCACGGCACCACCCCCACCAAACATCTATAGCATAATCTGATAGGAGTGAAGAGACGCCTGTATCTTCGATATAAAAAGTGTTTTTGCTAGACCCATTGTAATTTGTTATATATTGTGGTGTTATGGCTTGAGATCCGAATGGGACTGAACCACTGACTGTTGTCGCCTTCATCGCTGCAGAACCATTATATGGAGTTACACCATGGGCAGTCTTTCTAATACTTCCATTTGCTTTATAATGACTTGCAGAATAAGCAGACACATTTTCACTAGCTTTTTCAAAATAAGCAGCATTTCCGGTTAGAGGCGCTAAAGAAAATATTAAACAAACAATAAACAATATACTCATTTTCTTTTTCATTTTAAATTCCTCCCCCTATGAAGGTAATAAATTATTTTCTTCTTCTTTCTTGAATCTTGGTTTAAAAATTCTCATTCTTTTAAATTATGTACATTATAATTTAAAAGAGTTCCTCTTCAATTCATAGGTTCCCAAAAATAATCTGGTTGTGTTCCTATAAAGAAATCATTTTGTGCGACTTCCAAATCTGTAACAATCCCCTCTGTTCCTTCGAACAACCTTTCGGCTATCCATCCATTAGCATCACCTCCAACAAGTTTAATTAAATAAATCGCTCCATTTTCTGAAATCCCAAATAAATTGTTTCTCTTTTTAATTAATTGAATTATTTGTTCATTGATTTTTATTTTGTTCCATCTATTATTTTTAAGATTATAAACTAACAATGAATTATTTGTTGCGAGGAATAAATTATCCCCAACTACCTTTATATCTGACACTGCAACTTCACTTGCAGTCATTTTAAGAGTATCCCATTTATCAGCTTTTTTAAGGAGAAGTTTTCGATCGTTTGTAAAAAGTATCAAATTACCTCCATCCGAAATTAGAAGTGAAATAATAGGTTCGGGTAGGAAAATTTTATCCCATTTTTTACCACTATCGGTTGTTGTGTATATATAGTTGTTAGATAAAACTGCCATGTTATTATTTTGAGAGTAGTCAATTTTTTCAATCTTCCTTTTTAATGTTAAAATTCTTTTTGTTTTATTTTCAGAGGTTCCAATATGCCAGATTCCTAGTTTAGTTGCAGCATATAATTCGTTATCAGAAACCCAAGCATTTTGTATATTCTCATTAAAATCCAGTGGAGTCCAAGACTTCCCATGGTTATTACTTACTTCTATGAAAGGCTGTACTGCTGAATTAAACACTCTTGGCTTTCGATCTCCCCAAGTAACTAAACCATCATTTTTCGCTAAAATCCCCTTTATAGCCATACTTTTTTTTGATATTTCAGATTTATTTGTTCCCAACCGTACTTTGATTAACCCTCCTCCGTTTGGTACTTTGTGTATGGCACTCGTTATTTTCCCGTTTTTAGGATCTAAATTAATTCGTGTAAAAAGGTTATCCTTATCTAGTCCAAATATGGTTACAGTAGGTTTGCCGTTGTTATCACGGGAAAGTGTAAACTGGTACCCTGTGGCCCAATCGACACCTTTTTGAAGAGCGTATTTCTGCTTTGCGATTTTCAGTAGATGAGGGCTATCAAATTTAATAATATCTAATTTTAGATACCCTCCATCATTGGGTTCTTCATACTCTTGAAACGTACTTATTTCCCCTTTTGAAATTCCTAAGAGCAATGCTTTATTTGTACCTGGAACCATAAAATTTAAATGCCATTTATACCGTTTCCCTGTTCCTCCTCTTGAACCTCCCATTTTTTCATCAACACTGCTAACTCTCGATAAAGAAGCATTTTCATTCCATTTTTTGGCTCTATCTAATCCAAGATTAATTGCCTCTTTAAGGGATAATTCTTTATTACTCACATCAGAGGCTGCTTTATTTTCATTTTTAAACCCTAAGTAAAAAAGACTGGATACTATTGATAAGGCAACTAGGATAAAAATAATTTTTTTTATGTTATTCAATATCAACATCCTCAATTCCGGCGTAATTTATATTTACAATGTAGTAATTCTGCTAAAAACCAATTTTTTCCTTCCGGTGTTAAATAATTTTTAAAAATTCATAATTATCATTCAGTTCTTTGTTCATATATTTTTTATTTTTATTCTTTTTATTGGCCCAAACCAGATAAAGTCTGGAAAGAACGCTAAAATATTATTGTTCAGAAAACCATCCCTTTCTGTACATCGAGAAATTTAAATAGTTTTCTAGCTTTTTATCTACTATATGTGTTCATAAACCCTATAAAGAAATCTACGTTCAGATATTACCCCTAACATTAAGTTATGATGCGATAAAACTGAAAAAATAAAAAATGGGGGGAGAATTTAATGAAGGTGGGATATGCTCGTGTTTCAACAGGCATTCAAAATCTTGATTTACAATTGGATGCTCTTAGAGAACATGGTTGTGAAGAAATATTTACAGATAAAATTAGTGGAGCAAGAGATAAAAGACAAGGATTGGATGAAGCCCTTCGATTTGTACGCTCTGGTGATACGATAGTAGTTTGGCGCTTAGATCGATTAGGTAGAAATATGCAGCATTTAATTAAAATTGTGAATGACCTTAATGACCGAGGTATTAGTTTCCACAGCTTGCAGGAAAACATTACGATGGACAAGGCTAGTGCAACGGGGCAACTTATGTTTCATCTATTTGCAGCCTTTGCTGAGTTTGAGCGTAATCTTATTCAGGAGCGATCAGCAGCTGGCCGTGTTGCAGCAAGAGCCAGAGGACGATTAGGAGGACGACCAGAGAAGTTAGATAAGAAAGAGTTAGAAATGTTAAAGACATTAGTGGCAAATGGGACGCCCATTACGGATATTGCTCAAAGGTGGGGTGTTTCCCGAACAACTGTTTATCGATATTTAGAAAAGAAATAAGTCTTTGAATACGAAAGGATGGGGAGGAAATGGCATCAAGAGGGAAAGAATTACTTACAGCAGACCAAAGAGCTGAATTTGTACGGATTCCATCCGATATAACCGAACGAGATGGAAATCTATTATACTTTTTCGCAATATGACTTGGAAGTTATTAAACGACATAGAAGAGATCATAATCGTTTAGGATTTGCTGTCCAAATATGTGTATTGCGCTATCCCGGTTGGTCTCTCTCAGATGTCGAACCTATACCAGATTATGTAATCCAATACATAGCAAAACAAATAGATGCTAATCCCGATTCTTTTTCTTTATATGCCCAACGTGACCCAACTAAGCATGAACATATGGAAGAAATTCGACAGGTATATGGATACCAGAATTTTTCTGTAAGGACATATCGGGAGTTATCCCAGTATCTTTTGAAACATGCTCTTCAAAATGGCAATTCCATGTATCTACTTCGAACTGTTAAAGAAGAACTTAGGAATCGAAAAATAATTCTTCCTGGAATGACTACAATAGAGCGACTTGTGTGGGAAACCCGTCGGAGAGCAGAGGAAAAGATTTTTAAATCCTTAACCGGGTCCCTTTCAAGCTGGCAAAAGAAAAAGTTGGATGAATTTATCAATCCACTTGCGGAGAGCAGGAAAACCCCATTAGCATGGTTGAGGGAAATTCCCGGCCAGTCATCACCTGATGCTTTTCTAAAAGTAATAAAGCGTTTGGAATATATTCGGGATTTGAAACTTCCGACAAATATACATGAAGTACATCCCAATCGATTGCTTCAATTATCACGTATTGGAGCACGTTATGAACCCCATTCATTTCGCAGATTTAAAGAAAATAAGAAATATGCCATTCTTGTAGCATATCTAGGAACACTAAGTCAGGACTTAATTGACCAAGCAATTGAGATTCATGATCGACAAATGATGATTTTACAATCGAAAGGTCGCAAAACACAAGAGGAAATGCAAAGAGAAAATGGAAAAGCAGTTAATGAAAAGGTTGTTCACTTTGCAGATATTGGGGCTGCGCTTATTCAAGCACGAGATGAAGGGCTTGATCCATTTAGTACCATTGAAAAGGTAATGCCTTGGGATAAAATTGTTACTTCCATTGAAGAAGCAAAAAAGTTAGCACGACCAATGGATTATGATTACCTTGACTTGCTAGAGAATAGATTTATTTATCTAAGAAAGTATACCCCTACTCTTCTTAAATCATTAGAATTTCGTTCTACAAATGCAGCAGAACCATTATTACGTGCATTAAAAACATTGAATGAGATGAATGAATCAGGAAAAAGAAAAGTACCAGATGGAGCGCCATTAGATTTCGTCCCAAAACGATGGGAAAAGCATGTATACGATGAGGAAGGAACAATTAATCGACATTATTATGAAATGGCTGCCCTAACGGAATTAAAAAATCATATTCGTTCAGGAGACGTATCTGTAGTCGGTAGTAGGCTTCATAAGGACTTTGAGGAGTACCTTGTTCCTAAAAATGAATGGACAACAACCAATCTTAAAGATACCAGATTGGCAGTTCGCTCATCAGCAGAGGAATACCTTGAGGAAAGAAGGAAAGCTCTAGCTGA
>Ga0213824_1001219_pt1 | contig 15746 bp, 15 predicted proteins | sample MC6MC0906MG_FD_179892 | JGI IMG/M metagenome (GOLD analysis project Ga0213824, IMG submission 179892) | Enriched soil aggregate microbial communities from Iowa State University, Ames, United States - MC6-MC0906-MG | ecosystem: Environmental > Terrestrial > Soil > Unclassified | place: USA: Iowa...
CAAACACCTTCCTAAATATATTGAGTTCTCTAATGGGGAAAAGGAGGGAGGTGAGCTCCCTCCTTAATAGGAGTTTTGGTTACTATTTTATGTTTAGCAAGAATAAATTTCCGACGAATTGTCCAACTCAAGCAGTAAGTGTACTTCGCACTTTTCCCTAAGATAAGTCAAAGAGTTCCATTCCACGATTCCGCTTTTATTTTTTAAAAGAAAATTTATTCATACCCGTTTTAGCAAATATGATTGTCAGAATGAATGGTACGACAATGGCTACACCCATGGCAATCGCAAACATCATCATATGCTGCGGCTGGATGGAAAGGAATCCTGGAAGACCACCGACACCAATTGAGTTAGCCATGACGTCACTACCCACGGATATAACAGCGGCAACCATTGAACCGATCATCGCAGCAAGGAATGGGAAGCCGTATTTCAAGTTAATACCGAACATGGCCGGCTCTGTAACTCCAAGGTAACAAGAGATGGCAGCAGGAATAGAAACTTGCTTTTCTTCTTGATTTTTACGGTTAATATAAATCATTGCAAGAACTGCTGAACCTTGAGCAATATTGGATAGGGCAATCATTGGCCATAGGTTTGTTCCGCCAAGCTCACTCATAAGCTGAAGGTCAATCGCATTTGTCATGTGGTGCAGGCCTGTTATAACAAGTGGCGCATAAGCAAATCCGAAGATTGCCGCAAATACCCAGCCAAATGAAGATGTTAAACTAGAATAGACAACATGAGAAATCCAAGAACCGATGCTCCAGCCGATAGGGCCTAATACTGTATGAGCGATTAATACTGTTGGAATTAATGCAAAGAACGGTACAACAATCATTGATATTGAATTTGGAACTATTTTGCGAAGTCTAGTTTCTAAGAAAGCTAGTAATAATCCGGCTAAAATCGCAGGGATTACTTGAGCTTGATAACCGATCATCTTAATTTGGGCAAAGCCGAAATCCCATACTGGAATGTCTTTTGCACCTGCTACGCCATAAGCGTTCATCAATTGTGGTGATACAAGTGTGATCCCTAAGACGATACCTAGAATTTGTGAACCGCCCAACTTCTTTGTGACCGACCAAGTAATACCGACAGGAAGGAAGTGGAATACAGCTTCACCAATCAGCCATAGGAACGAGTGAACACCGGCCCAGAATTGGGATACCTCGATAATGGTTTTGGTACCGCCATCCATTAATTTGATGTCACCGATTACATTTCTGAAGCCGAGGATTAAACCGCCGACTACGAGGGCAGGAATTAGTGGTGTAAAAATGTCTGCAAGATGAGCAATCATCCGTTGTAGCCAGTTCATATTTTGTTTTGCTGCCACTTTTGCTTCTTCTTTTGATGTACCGTCTACTCCGGAAATTTTCACAAATTCGTTGTAAAAGCTGGAGACTTCATTTCCGATAATGACTTGGAATTGTCCGGCTTGAGTAAATGTGCCCTTTACAAGCTTAATAGACTCAATTTCTTTTATGTCTGCTTTGCTTGGATCATGTAAAACAAATCTCATTCTTGTAACACAATGGGTAACGGCTGCTATGTTTTCTTTACCCCCAATGTGTTCTAAAAGATCTTTCGAAGGATCTGTGTATTTGGTCATCTTTCTTTCCCCCTGTAAAATGGGATTACTCCCAGTATTTGACCTAATTTTTATATACAGTCGATGTGTACGTTTTCAATTAACGAGTTCGCTTGTATATACAAGTTTTGGTTACGGTTTCATTTTAACTTGTATATACATGTCTGTCAACAAAGAAATGTTTTTTTATCATGTATAGGCTAATTCATTTGAATAATTGTATTCATTCAAAATGGAATGTTGGTTGTTTAGGCAGTATTTTAGTGTAAGGAGAAGAAGAATGTGAATTTTCTGGACAAAAAAGCAAGAAAGAAATATGATATATTAAAATTAATGTTCTTTTTTGCAATTTTTCAACCTAAAAATCAATCACTAATTGCTGCCTTTCATAAATTTGTGATAACTGCTTAATGTATTTGTCGATAGAATTTTCGAGTTTTTCCTATTACAATGTAATACTGCTTAGGTAGGGACAAAATTAAAATATCTATGTCTTTTGGATTACTTTTTCCCTTTACAGCTTTAAACTATTGAATGAATATTATGAAAATGATAAAATATAATTGTTTAAATTCTTCTGAGTTTAGACCTCCTAATGTTGAGAACTTACCATAGAACTGTAAGTTCTCGTTTAAACCTTTGAATTTATTTCGAAGGTTCTTTTTTTTTATCATTATTTAATAATGGACTAAATTGGTAATATAAGTAATATGAGGATGAATTTTGGAGGGATATAGTAATGGGTTGGGCTGAATTTCGACCAGTACGTAACGAATATAATGAATCATTTAAAGAGATTGACAACAATCTGATCCGTCTGTTACACGATCGAAAGATTATGGCGAATGGGACACGCTTTTTCCCGCCGATGGAGCTGATGGAAGAATGGGCTAAACGATATGATATGGAAATTCCACAAATTAGCTGGTTGATGCACAGTATAAATGAAGGGCCGGATTCTTTTACACATGATGGCCCTGGGGAGCTCCTTAATGTAATACCAATTATGAAAAAATCAGTCGTGGGGGAGTTTGAATATGTTCTTACTCACTCAATGCAGCATGAAAATGGGAGTGTCGTTTTTCTTGAAATTGAAAAGCTTGATAAAGACAAGAATGTTGGCATCGTACGTTCACATTTGATATTAGAGGTTAATGGGAAGAAAGAATATCAGGTAAATAGGCACGGTTCACATGGAAGTGATGGGAGAACAAAGGTGGAATTCCTGGTCATACCACGGCTGCCAGACCAATTGGATGGGATTTCATTTTCTTTAATGCCTTATACGATGCCAATGGAAATGCCTCTAAGAGAAGTGATTTTGGACAAGGATGTTAGTTTTTAATAAATCAATTCCATATTAGGGAAGTATTGTAAATAATTAAGAGGTTACTGATTATGAGGGAGTGTTTAACATGAAGGGGCAAGCAACACCATAATTAATGTTCAACGGAAAAGCAAAAGAAGCTTTAGAGTATTATCGTAAAGTTTTTGGTGGGGAAATATTAAACCTCCAAACTTATGGCGAAGCAGACTATCCAACACCGCCAGAAGCTAATGATCGAATTATCCATGACCAATTTAAAAAGGATGATTTGTTTATTATGGTCTCGGATGCATTTCCAGGTAATAGGGTAGAAGTGGGTAATAATATTTCCTTGGCACTTGAATTTGAAAGTCAAGAGGAAATTCAAAAGGTTTATGATGCCTTAAGGGAAAAAGGTACGGTCCATATGGAGCTGCAGGATACCTTCTGGGGAGCGAAATACGCGAAAGTCAAAGATGCTTTCGGTGTGATTTGGGATCTTAACCTTCAAAAAGCTTAATGAAAACATAAGGAAAGGAGGCTGGGATAATTTCAGGCCTCCTTTTTAGCTATTCTACATGTAAATTCCCGCTAAGAATATTCCAAGAGTTTTTTGATAGATTTCATCAAATTGTGATATAGGAAGGGGATTGACTCCTCTGCCAATCTCGACGGTGAAGCCCGGCCGCCGCCAGTCCTGGATAAACCAGTCTTTGTATCCTGCATAACTTTCAATTGTTTTGACGGGCTCATAACCGCTAACTCTGCTAAATTCTTTTACAATGACCTCCGACTCCGGTGGTTCGGCATTTTCAAAACCCCAGTAAATTTCTTCCCCCTGTGTATGGAAGGCTAGTACTATCGCAAAATCACTCTTTCTTGTTAGCTCAGCCATGGCGATTGCTTCTGGCTCAGATAAAGGTTTATCACCTCCATAATCTCTAGGCCCAGGGTGATCAGGATTTCTCGCTCTCTCTAACTCCCATCGGGCGGGAAATTGGTCATTCAGGTCGACGCCTCTTATATTTGCTTTCCATCCCGAAAAGTCCATGCTGCCTTTATTGTTTTCAATCACTTCCTGTTTCCAAGTTTCATTTGCGGGCGGCCCATGTAAAACGAGATCAACACCATCTGGATTTACCATCGGTACAATGGACAAGTTGCTTTGTTCGTAAAAACGGGAGGTGGAATGACCGCGAATGGTATTTTGATTTGTCAGTGACAATAAATAATCATTTATAAAGGTCATGATGACTGGTGTGGTAATCCATTCATTCGCATGAAATGAACCGTTATAATGAACGTTTTTACTGCCGTTTCCAATGAGGATTTCTGGAATGCTTCTTCCAAGAACGGTATTTCCAATTGAAGGGGCCTGTAAAAAAGGATAAACTCCTTGTAACCGATTAATATCGTTCATCAACATCTTGTAATCGTAGTTTTGCGCGCCATTCACTAATCTCCATGTAATTCGCAACGGAATTTTGATTGTTTGCCCAACTTTTAGATTATTGGGATTTATGTTAGGGTTAACCAAAAGAATCGCTTCAAGAGGAAGTTTGCGATTTTGAGCAATTCTCCATAAAGAGTCCCCTTGCCGAATCAGGTAATCTTGGGCAACAAAGCCAGGGATTCGCACCAGCTGACCAATTGAGAGACTGCTAGTTTGAATATTCCTATTTGAATCATTAATTAGCTGTAACTTGATATTAAACAACTGGCTGTAACGCCATAATGAATCCCCTTTCCTAACAAAAATATCCATTTAGAGCCTCCTGCTGAATAAAATAGTTTTAATAAAATGTATGCTAAATGGAATAAAATATAAGTTCGAATTAGGGTGTTAGTCACCATTAAATAGGTGTTTGTAGTAGTAATGGTGTCAGGCACCATAAAATAGATTTAGGTAGTAGAAATGGTGTTAGTCACCATATTGTTTATCGATTATTCTAAGAATCTGCTTTTCCATTCTGGTGATGGGAGCATGCAGCTTTCTTTTTTTCCAAACCATTTATATCGATTTTTCGCAATGATATCGTATAGATAGTCACGAATGAATCGAGGGATGATGAAGAAAACCGGTGCAAGTTTCCAAGCTCCGTTTAATTGTTTGCCGACGAATAAAGCCGCATTTGATTTCATATATATTTTTCCATTCTCAATCAAAACAAAGCTGTTAATATCAGTATTTATGCCATGCTTTTTTAATAATTTTTGACCTACTTCACCTTGAAGGGAGGCAAATTTAAACTTTCCAGCTGGATCCCTTTTCATAATAAATTTCACACTGCTGTTGCAAAGATTACAAACACCATCAAATAAAATGATCCGTTCCACTTTATCACCAACTTATTAAAAACGCTTATTTTTTAATGTATGGATTAAGCATAGCATATGATTTTATTCAGAACATATCGGAATTTTTAATCGAAAAGAATTTTTGAATATTCTTGCCCCGAAGAAACCCAGAGTTTATAGTAGACGAGTACATGGGAAAATTTTCTTTTAAGATTTTATTCTTTAGTCGTGGTGAAGTGGCTACATTAATAAGTATTTATAAAACTTGAAACGAAATTCTATAATAATACGTATTTATAAACTAAAGAAAAGATCAAGATAAAAGGGGGCTAAAGGGATGGATTTTAATGAGGGGTTCGATATGTTTAGTATCATGCAATTCATTTTCCCAATATTTTTTATTTTAATTGCTGGAATTATTTTATTTACCATTTTTAAAGGAATTAGCAATTGGAGTAACAATAATAAGCAGCCACGCTTAAATGTAAATGCTATTGTGGTGTCGAAAAGAACGGAAGTAAGTGGCGGTGGGAATGACCATCATTCAAGTACATGGTATTATGTAACTTTTCAGGTAGAAAGTGGTGACAGAATGGAATTTGGGGTCAATGGACGTCAATATGGACAGCTGGCAGAAGGCGATGTCGGAGAGCTAACATTCCAAGGAACCAGGTACCACGGATTTACCAGAAAACAAACAGGGGCATAAAATATAGAAGGCGGTGGAAAGTATGTGGGAAAATGATTTAACAAGGGTATTAAACATTATTTATCCAATCATCCAGGCACCGATGGCTGGAGGGCCAACAACCTCAGAATTAGTGGCAGCCGTTTCAAATGCTGGTGGGCTTGGAATGATCGGTGCAGGATATTTGAGTCCTGACCAATTACGTAATCAAATATGTGAAATACGCAGGTTAACTGATATGCCCTTCGGGGTCAATTTATTTGTCCCAACCAGCTATACGGCCGATGCGAGGAAGCTACATACAGCTAATGCTTTATTACAACCGATACGGGAAGAATTACAGATTGAAGAAGAACCAACTCTTCCAACCTTTGAACAGGACATAAAAACATACGAGGAACTATTAAAAATAATAATAGAAGAAAAAATTTCTATCTGTTCCTTCACCTTTGGTATTCCATCAGCTCAAATCGTATCGAAGCTAAAGGAATTATCAATCTTTTTAATTGGAACCGCTACCACTGTAATGGAAGCTCTAATGATTGAAAATGCCGGTATGGATGCCGTTGTTGTTCAAGGTGCAGAAGCGGGCGGCCATCGAGGTACATTCTACGGTAAGGATAGCGAAAGCTTAATAGGGTTGATGTCTCTCATTCCCCAGGCTGCTGATGTAATTAGCCTTCCACTAATTGCGGCAGGAGGTATTATGGACGGCAGGGGAATAATGGCAGCAAAATGCCTCGGAGCTATTGGGGTACAGATGGGAACTGCCTTCCTCGTTTGTGAAGAAAGCGGGGCAAATAACCTCTACAAAGAGGCAATCATGAAAGCATCGGAGGACCAGGTCGTATTAACCAAAGCATTTTCAGGAAAAATGGCTCGAGGTCTACATAACAGCTTTATAGAATTGACGAAACACTATGAAGAAGTCCTGCCAGATTATCCACTGCAAAACGAACTGACGAAAGCAATTAGAAAGACCTCTGCCGCAAAGGGAACAACTAGGCATTTGTCACTATGGTCAGGACAGAGCCCAAGATTAGCAAAAAAATTAACCGTTCGTGAACTAATGAATAAGATAATTTACGAGGCAGAGCGGCTGCATCCAAAACTTTAAGCAAAACAAAAAAACGGCTCCTACTGTCCACCCAGAGCGGACAAATAATGCGAACTGTCCACGAGTGGTGCCTGACACCAAATTATGTATTTTCATTGTAATTATGGTATTATTAAGTAAATTCGACAATTTCTTCTTCTAGTAATCTTAGTTTTTGTAAATATACTGTTTAAAAAGGGGGGTATACGTGAACAAAATATTAAAAAAATCTCCCTACCTATTATTTTTGTTGGTAATTCCGCTTCTTGCCGTGATTTATCAATTATTAAATAATCGAACACAAAAAGCTATGGATATTTCAACCTCAATCGATCAAGCCATTCCATTTTTACCGATTTTTATTATTCCTTATATCCTATGGTATGCTTATATGTTCTGTTATTTAATTTACTTTTGCTTTAAGGATACAAAAGTATACATTAAAACATTGTTGCTGATTGTGATTGCCGAGTTAATATGCTTTGTGATTTACTTCTTCTTCCAAACAACAGTCCCAAGACCAACTATAGTCAGCGACAATTTCTTAAACAATCTTGTTCAGTGGATTTACACAAAGGATCGCCCATTTAATTGTTTTCCAAGTATACATGTGCTTACGACCTTTGCTGTCATGCTGGCATCGCTGCATATCAAGAATAAACATCTACTGAACACTTTGTGTATTCATATTTCAGGTTCCTTCATAATTATCTCGACACTTTTTGTCAAACAGCATGTAATCTTTGATATGATTGGATCCATGTTCCTTGTTACGTTCCTTTATGGAATCTCATTTGAACTACTAACTTTCCGTATGAGGGAGAAGTCGGAAACTGTTTATGTGAAAAACAAATAGTTAAATAGGTTTCAAGAATCCAATTAATCTACTCAAAAAGAGTGTCACACGTGACACTCTTTTTGAAATGTATAAAGCTTGTTTCAAAATCAGCCCCAAAAAATGACCAACACTTAGGTCATATGAACTGTTTTTATATGTTGCAGATTAATATAAATTGGTTCCTCGTTTGCTCCGATTAATTCAACATAATTATTCTTTATTCCTTGAATTTTACCGATTACATTCTCATTATCCCCGATATTAAAGACAATCAATTCTCCTTTTAACTTATCAATTTGTACTTCATATGATCGAGCAAATGTAATATTACTTGGGTTTACTGGAAGACTTGCATTATTTAGACCGTAAGGCCGCTGATTATTCGTATAAGGTATTAACCACTTTAAATGGTTAAGGGAAATAAACATTGTTTTGTAAATAGGGGAGTAAAAGACAAAGTAGTTATTCATAATGCTAATAATATAACCGTGCAATGCTTGTTTACTTGTTACATAGATTTCTGTATAAATACCCTTTGCCAAATTAAGAGTTTTTCTTAATGATGACTCTTCATTATGATTAAAAATCGGTATTTGTTCATCATTAATACTAATTTCTGTAATTTCATCCTGTTTTAAAAATTTCCAGTTTTGGATATGAACGGTCGGAATGTAAAAATAGTCTTTGCCATTAAATACCACCCATAGATCACTGCCAATAACAACTAACAATCCGCTGATGAACTTCTTTCCAGAGATCTCAAGTTTAATATACTTGCCGATATTTTCTTTTAATTTCATTTACTCACATCCTTTCCTTGATTTTTTCCATTTACAAAAAGAGAAGGGCTTAATTGAATAATTTCAAATAATATTTCAAAATGAAAAAACTGCCCAGCTCATATTTGTAAAAGGAATTGGGGATGCTGCCAAGAAACTGAAGATAAATAGGGCCAAAAATGTTTTCTTCATGACAAAAAGAGATCCGAGGTTAAAATCTTTACGTTCTTTTGTTTCTATTTGGCCATCCGGCAAAAGGATAAACACGCTCTTTATCGGGGATAACCGGTTCACCGGAAAAGCGATAGACCCTTGTTGCCTCATCTTTTTGTTCCCAAACATTTTTAGTGTCGTTTACAACCCTTTCACTTTTGGTATCTTCAGTTTTTCTAGGGGCAGTAATTTGAGATAGAACAGGTTTGGTTGTGGTTGTTGGTTCTTGAGATTTTGAAGGTTTTGATTCTTTCTTTGGTGATGGCAATTTGGCAGCAGGCTTCGTTTCCACTTTATTGACTGATTCCTTGACAGGTTTCATTTCCTTGACAGGTTTCATTTCCTTGACAGGTTTCATTTCCTTTGCTGGTTCAATTGGTTTCGGTTTGCTCATAATTGGTTCATCATTCTTTTTCTCTTTTTTATTTTTTTCATTTTTTGGTTTTTTCATATCAGTTGTTTCTTTGTACCCTGTTTCTACAGAGGTCTCTCGATTTCTACTTTTGGAAGTATGATCATCTATCTGTAGTGTAACTGGATCTTCTTTATTAATCGGATGTGACCTAGCAATGGTATTGATAGGTTCAATAATATCCTCTGCTTCAGCCACAGTTGGTTGCTTTTCAGAGTATTCACGGTAGGCAGTAGTTTTTTCTTTCTTTTCAAAAGTAGTACTTTCCGATATTGCAGTTTGCTTTGATTTGTTTTTTGTTTTGTTTACTGTAGTTTGGCAGGTTTCATTTAGTTCATCTTTTTCTTCGTTTTCATTATTCTTAGTCTCATTTTTGTTTTGCTCTTTTTCTTTTGTCTCTTCCGGTTTTAGATTCTCTTCTTTAATAACCCCCTTTAAGATATTGGATACATATGTTAATTTAATATAAATTCGATCTTCACCATTAATTAAAGTAGCGAAATCTGTATCAATTTCACTTAAAACTCCGCTAAATCTTTGTTTGTTAGTACATAAGATTGTTACCCAAGAATGTAGGAATGAACGTAAAAGGTCTGTTAATCTTTGAGTTTTTTGAAATTCTGATGTCGTTTTCTCAGGCTGGAACTGCTTGGTGTTTTTTGTGATCGCCTGAATTTTATCAATGTTATAATAAAAAATGTATTTATTTTCAGTTTCCAAGACCACATGATCTGATTCGACACCAATTAGTGTTCCTTTAAATACTTCTTCATCTACATAGAGATTTACATTAAATCCTTTTAATAAATCCAATGCAGCTGAAAATTTCTCTGACCCCATTTTTCAACCTCCTTCTGAGATAATGGGTTGCACCTCTGTTTGGAGAAGTGACGTAATGGCTAATCGTTATCAATCGCTACTTTCACTATCGTTAACATTGGAATTCTCATAGCTATCACTTTTTGTATTTTCAACCACTAAGCCATAGCTAATGTTTCGAATGTGCTTCATGGAAAAACGTACCACTTCATCTTTTACGATTAGTGAAGCATAGTTTTTATTTGCATCACTGAGTACACCTTCTAATGACTCAGAACCGCCGCGATTTATTTTTACCCATTGGAACCTGATGCTTTCTAGGAGCTTATGAAAGTTATCAGCAGTCTTGTATTCTAATTTTTTCGGAACTTTTATTCCAAATTTCATTATATCTTTAGAACTTTCTGTAAGACTTCTGATATGGTTCGTCGTATAGTAAACCACTCCATCGCTTTCTGTTAATAAGACAAAATAATCTTCAAATACAGCAAGTAATTTTCCGATTCTACTTTCAGGTCCTCCACGATCAACCCTGATTGTTTTATCCACAAGTCGACTCATCATTTCTCTATCCATAAAAGAATTATCCTCCTCTAAATAAAATAAACATATACACTGCATCTATATGTATTACGGGGTGATGTTGTACTTATTAAGTAGCATTTTTTTTCATTGATAAGGTGAAAAGAAGGTAGAAAGAGTATATGATTTTTAACCATATACTTTTCTTCATTGGAGCTTTATCATTTGTTGTTTTAAATAACCACTTCTATTCTGGATAAAATCGATCATAAATTCTTTTTCGTGCTCAAGAGTTTCAGCACTTGCTTTAATAAACGGATCCAGATGAAGGTTTGGCGTTAATCTTTGAAAAAGCTCGTCAATAATCCCTGTTAGTGTTTCAACAGTAAAGTCTTTATCTAAAATGGACGAAAGTATGTCACGATATTTCTTTTTAAAATGAGGAAAATAAAGCAATCTTCCAGTTAAGGTATTATAGCCGGATATGGGTACATAGTCATGGTCGAGCGGTTTTCCATGAAGATCTCTACCCCAAGTTCCATCATAATCCCATGGTGTGATTTCATAAGCCCCAGTATCATTACGTTGATAAAGTGCGTAATTATGGATAAAACCGTCGAAATTTTGGGTACAAACCACACCTGCCAGCCACGATAAATATTGATTGACATCGAGGAACTGTGTTATTTGTTTTTCAAAGTCCTCATTACTTAAAGTATTTGTCATGGCAATCAAGTTTTCTAAATTGGAAAGGTCTTTTTTTTCACCATATTTAATCGTATATCCCTCGGTCAAATTTGATTTTAATTTTTTTTTCGGGTTAAGTAGGGAGAAGTTAGCATGATAATTGGTTGCGTAGATAATTGGGCCCATCGGTAAATTTCTTTTTTGTAAAAGATATTGATCGAAGGATTCGAGCTCTAAGTAAATTCCTTTACAAAAGCCATTTAAATATAGAAGAATATGTTTTGAATGTGGCGAGATCACACCGATTCTGTCAAAGAAATCAAGGGAGAGCTTATTCCGGCATAATGATACATCATTAAATTCGGCATTCAGATGAATTTCATGTGCTCCATTTACAGTAGAGGGGTTTTGAAAAATGATATTATAGGATTTCTTTTTTTTCTTTCTAATTACATTTCCTCGATAGACAAGGCCAATTGAATATTGGTTGGTTCCTATTTTAAGGACAGCAGGGACATGCTTATTTATCCAAATATCCTTGTCCAGTTGCTTTAACATCTTTGGATTAATAAAAATCTCATATTTTTGCACTGTAAATACCCCTATAAATATATATTTTTTAGAATAGTATGCTCTACACATAGCAATGGTGCAGTTTATGGGAATTTGGTTAATAATAAAAAAATATATGTTCGTCTATAGCCAATTCCACTTCTTCCCCATAAATTATCAATGAGTATAAAATTTAGGGAAAGTGGTGCAAAAGGAATATGAGTGTAGTCATGGAAGAATTATTATCTCAAGCACAGGAAAACGGGGTATTAGAATTTTTAGTCAAAAATCCCGTTGAATTCAAAAAAGGGAAAAAGGGTAGCCATGGAAGTTCTGGAAGTCATGGTAGCGATGGAAGTTATGGAAGCTATGGTAGCTACGGAAGTTCTGGAAGTCATGGTAGCCATGGAAGTTCCGGAAGTCACGGAAGTTCTGGAAGTCATGGTAGCGATGGAAGTTATGGAAGCTACGGAAGTCATGGAAGTCACGGAAGTTCTGGAAGTCATGGTAGTCACGGAAGTTCTGGAAGTCATGGTAGCCACGGAAGTTCTGGAAGTCATGGTAGCCACGGAAGTTCTGGAAGTCATGGTAGCCACGGAAGTTCTGGAAGTCATGGAAGTCATGGTAGCGATGGAAGTTATGGAAGCTACGGAAGTCATGGAAGTCACGGAAGTTCTGGAAGTCATGGTAGCCACGGAAGTCATGGAAGTCATGGTAGCCACGGAAGTTCTGGAAGTCATGGTAGCCACGGAAGTCATGGTAGCCACGGAAGTTCTGGAAGTCATGGTAGCCACGGAAGTCATGGTAGCCACGGAAGTTCTGGAAGTCATGGATCAAAAAGATTTCACGGTTCAATCGGCAGTAAATAGAGCCACGGGTCATTTGGATACAAATAGATTAACATTCGACATGGAATTAAGCGAATTCATAGCTTCGAAAATCGAATTAAATAATTATTTAAACAATAATAATAATACTGATACTTAAACAGTATCGGTATTATTATTTCACTCATTTTAAATAAAGAATATTATATTTTTGAATCCTTAAATACTCTAAAAAATTTCTAAGAACGGAGCAAAGAATTATCCAAGATAGGTATAAATTAATGGAAACCTTGATGCACTATATGGTATTTTTAGCTGCTAATAATGTTTTGCCACCTATTAAGAACAATACATAGTTTCACCTACTTGGATTTTTGGGTAAGTATATGTACAATCTAAGACATGGATGTTTTTTTACTACGAAATTATTCAGATTGGGGAAATAACAATGATTGCGAAGACAGAAGAGGATTTTAACGGATTAAAGGAAATTGGCAAAATCGTTGCATCGATTCGAGACGAATTGGTACAGAAAACAAAACCTGGTATATCAACTAAAGAACTTGACGATATCGCTGGAGAACTTTTTGAGAAGGCAGGGGCCGTTTCGGCACCTAAAGGGGAATATGATTTTCCTGGCTATGCATGCATTAGTGTAAATGAAGAAGTAGCCCATGGAATTCCTGGTGATCGGGTAATTCAGGAGGGAGATCTCGTTAATATTGATATTTCTGGTTCCAAAAACGGTTATTTCGCCGATACAGGCATTTCCATTGTAGTAGGTAAAGGAGAAGAGATATTAACAAAAATATGTGCCGTAGCTAAAGAAGCATTTGAAGCAGGTCTTAAGAAAGCAAAACCAGGCTCTAAAATCACCGGAATGGGTAAGGTAGTTCACCAAATCGCAAAACAGCATGGATTAACTGTTATTAAAAATCTAACTGGTCATGGGATTGGACGTACGATTCATGAACAACCTGAGTACATTTATAATTATAATGAAACCTCAGACAACGGCTTGTTAAGAGAAGGTATGGTTATCGCATTTGAACCATTTATCTCAACCTTAGAAGAGGAAGTATTTCAACTGGAAAACGACGAATGGACCTTTGTTACAGAAAATAGCTTTGTTGCACAGTATGAACATACCTTGATCATTACTAAAAATGGACCGATCATTTTAACACAATAACGGAACAGGCGTCCTCTTTAGCGATAAAGATAAGGGAAGAACTGTGAGCTTTTTACCAACAACATCGATCATGCTGATTCCAAAAAGCACCCTATAGCCAATCATAAAAAAGGTCTGCCGTTTATAAACGGCAGACCTTAAATTTCCCATTAAAAGAAAGTCACGCTGCCTCGTCCAGGTGATGGATCTTATTGATCTTAAAACAGGATAAATGGTTTAATTTTTGGAAAGAGCTTTACAGCATTATTGAAAAACAGGTCTTCATGCGCCTCCCGAGGAATTAACTCCTTCAACAGTTCGATGTATGGCTGTACCGGAACCAACGGCCAATCAGTACCAAACAGAAACTTCGAGTAATCATCGGTAAAAGCTAGCGCATGTTTTAGATGGTTAAAGAAAAATGGCGATGCCAACTTCTCCTTCAACACATCCTTGTTACCAACAAGAAGCCCTGACAAATCAGCATACATATTCCGATTCTTATATAAAACCTCGGCGCCATCAAGGACCCACGGATCGCCAAAATGCGCCATCATGAAATTAATGTTTCGATATTTAACTGCCACTTCATCCAATGTAAGTGGGTGGGCATACTTTAGCAAGCCTCGTTCAGAATACGTATCTCCGGTATGAAACACGACAGGCAATCGATATTTTATCGCTAGGTCGTATACAGGGCTGTAGACCTCATCATAGGCATAGAACGGATAGTAGCCAAGATAAATTTTAATCCCGACTACCTCTGGTTTCTTGAGAAGCGCTTCAAGATCTGCCAATTCCCTTTCACCTAATCGATACGGGTTAATCCCAGGACAATAACAGATGTTTGCGGGTAGCTGTTCTTCTAAATCAAGGCCCATTGGCGTCTCCGCCTCATAATCCGGGAAACCCTCCGTTTTCGTTTCCGTTAATCCCATGGCAATTCCCAGCACAACATTCGCATCCCGATACTCTTGCAATAAACCAGCGGATGAATAATCCAGCTTTGATAGATTACTGGCAGTCTCTTTAAAGCTAGTAATATTAGAAAAATGCATATGGGCATCAATAATTTTCATCACTCGTCTCCTTTCGGCCGCCAGCACTACTAAAAACGGATATTTTTTAAATCTTGAAGTGCATCTTCCGGAATCACCTGATCATTAAATAGATAGAAAATCGGCTTGGTCCAATTAGATTCACCATGTCGTAAACGTAACTTTGAAAACACAGTATGATGAACCACTTCTTTATTTAGGTAGAGGTCTGATCTTACCGGCTGATAATCAGCGATAACCTGCAGCTTTTCAGGAGCAGCTTGATGACCGACGATGAAGCTTTGTTTCACATCGATTTCCCTTTCACCTTTTCCGAAATAAGCTTTATTACTTCTGCCTCGATCATTATGACACTCAATCCAGCCATTGTTTTCATCAAATGGATTCATTTTAAAAGCTGCTTGGCAATACCAAGTTTCATTCATAAAGTATTGATTTGTATGCTGCAGAATTTCGGTAGTATGGCACATCACAGGTGCACCCGGAAGCAGTAAAAAATATTGATTATAGATAAGTCCTCTAAAGGATTCATGCTGTAAAATGTCAACCTGCAGCCTAATTCCCGTCCAACGATTTCCTTTCTTATCGGAGATGGCGACAAACTCCGCTGACCGCTGCTCCTTTAAAAGGGAGTTGCCGGAAATATTCACTAAAGAATTACGAATTCCTCCGGGCCAAGGGTTCCACCACGCTTTTGGCTTTAGTGCAGGAAAGGACGTATCAAGCCACTCTTGCCCTTTATAGGCCAACGAATAAAGAGCAGGGAAAAAATCCGGCGCCGCTTTGATACTGACTAAGCCATTATCGACTTGATAAACAGGCAGTCCGCCTTCGTCATAGCAATTTGTTTGAATAGTCGTATCGTCCGTACAGATAATAA
>Ga0213824_1001220_pt1 | contig 15732 bp, 15 predicted proteins | sample MC6MC0906MG_FD_179892 | JGI IMG/M metagenome (GOLD analysis project Ga0213824, IMG submission 179892) | Enriched soil aggregate microbial communities from Iowa State University, Ames, United States - MC6-MC0906-MG | ecosystem: Environmental > Terrestrial > Soil > Unclassified | place: USA: Iowa...
TTCCATACGTGTTCTTGTTACATCGATAAATACAGCGGCGATGATAACCAGGCCGATCACAATATATTGTACGGAACTGGAGGTATTTAAAAGTGTTAAACCATTTCGAATGGTAGAAATCATCAGAGCGCCGATTAAAGTTCCCCAGATGGTTCCTTTTCCTCCCATAAAGGAGGCACCGCCTATAATGCAGGCCGCAATGGCATCCGTATCATATGGTGAGATGGCGGCAGAAGGATTGGCAACAGCGGAACGTCCGACGATAACGAGGGCGGCGATGGAGCACATAAATCCGGATAAACTATAAACAAAAATCAGTATATTATCGGAGTTGATTCCGGAAAGTCTTGCAGCTTCCGGATTACCGCCTACGCAGTAGATCATTCTTCCAAGTGCTGTTTTATTTAAAAAGAAATGATATACAATATAGATTAATATTAAAACAATAAAGCATAAAGGGATCCCGGAGAATCCGCCGGATACTTTAAATAAGTTGCTGGAACCTAAAAATGTGACGGCAGCCGGAAAGTCGGAGATTGTCTTTGTCGAGACCACGAACAGCGCCAGTCCGCATAGCACATTTTTCATACCCAGGGTTGAAACGAAAGGATGGGGAAGATGCATTTTTGTGAGCAGGATGCCATTTAAGAATCCGATAAAAACACCGGTTATGATACAGACCAGGATCAATACCAGAGAGTTTGTAATGCCAAAAGATGTTTTCAGCATACCCATCATACATGCGCACAGAATTGCATTTGCACCAACGGATAAGTCAATGCCTGCCGTAATCAGTACCACCAGCATGGCTGCGGAGATCAGCCCGTTAACAGCCGTTTGTCTTAGAATATTCATCATATTATTGAGTGTAAAGAATTTTTCTGTTGCCAGTGATAAGACAATGAACAAAAGAACCAAGGCCAGTAAAGGAGCCACCTTTCCTAATATATCTTTCATTTTTTTCGTTTTCATCGAATTTCGCCTCCCCAAGCCGCTTTCATGATTATTTCCTGATTCAGGACATCTGTTTTTCTCGAAAGTTCTCCCATGATTCTTCCTTCCCTCATGACGATTACCCGGTCACTCATTCCTATGATCTCCGGTAATTCGGAAGAAATCATAATAACACATTTACCCGCACGGACCAGACGGTTCATGATGTTATAAACCTCGACCTTAGCCCCAACGTCAATTCCTCTGGTCGGTTCGTCAAATATATAGATATCCGCGTTTGTATTGATCCATTTACCAATGACTACTTTTTGTTGATTGCCGCCTGATAGCTGTCCCACCACTTCATCGGCAGTGGGAGTTTTTATTTTTAAATCGCTGATATTTTCTTCTGCCAGCTGATCGATCTGTTTTTCATCAAAAAACAGGCCCTTCGTACAACGTCTCATGTTACTTAAGATCAGGTTTGTTCGGACTGATTGGGAAAGAACTAGTCCCTGCCCTTTGCGGTCTTCTGTCAAAAATGCCATCCCGCAGCGGATACCGGCTTTTGGAGATTTAATGACCACTTTTTCCCCGTTTATATAAATTTCTCCACTGTCATATGGATCAGCACCAAACACGGCCCGGAATGTTTCGGTTCTGCCGGCGCCCACTAAGCCGGCAAAACCAAGGATTTCTCCGTGGTTTGCATGAAAGCTTACATCCCTTAAAACACCTGCGGAGTTTAAATGCTCTACCCGGAGGGCTTCCGTACCTGGCTCCGCTTCAATTTTCGGGTATTGATTATCCAATGTCCTGCCTACCATTGCTGAGATCAGAGAATCGTTATCCAACTCATCCGTATTTTTTGTCAGGATGTGTTCTCCATCTCTCATGACTGTTACGCGGTCGCATAGCTCAAAGAGTTCCTCCAGCTTATGGGAGACGAATAGAATTGCTATGCCTTTTTCTTTTAAGGAGCGGACTGTTTTCATTAACTGTTCCACTTCTTTTTCCCCAAGGCTGGATGTAGGTTCATCCATGATGATGAGTTTTGCATCGATCAGGACTGCCTTTGCGATTTCTACCATTTGCTGGATTCCCATACCATAGGAACCGCATTCTTTTTTTACTGCGATGTCCTGCCCCAGGGAAAGCATAACTTCATGGGCTATTTCATGCATTTTGGTATAATCCAGAAACGGGCTGCCTTTCTTATTTATTGCTTTGTTAATAAATATATTGTCTGTGACAGAAAGAAGTTTAACTATATTTAATTCCTGATATACACAGGCAATACCGGCAGTTGCAGCTTCATTTGGATTCTTAAATGAAACTTTGTTTCCTTCTATGTAAATAGATCCTTCTTCTGGAATGTGTACACCGGTCAGTACCTTGATCAGGGTGGATTTACCGGCGCCGTTCTCACCGATCAGACCATGGATTTCTCCAGGTCTGATTTGTAAGGACATGTTTCGCATTGCTACTACACCAGGGAAGCGTTTTGTAACACCTTTCAGCTCAACCAAATAATTACTCATAATGCCAACAAACCTTTCTGTACGTATTCAAATGGATTATTTCAGGTAGCCTTTCAGTGTATTTAAGTATTCTTCTGCATTGTCTGCTGTAATGACTTCACAGCCAGTATCTACGAATGTCTCAACGGTCTCTCCCTTTATAGCCTTAAGGGCTGTTTCAACCGCCTGATAGCCCATAGTATAAGCAGCTTGAGCGCAGGTGGCGGTGATGTTACCATCAATAATATTCTGAACACCGCTTTGGTTGCCGTCAAAGCCAACGATGATGACGTCCTTTAAACCAAGCTGTTTTACAGCATTGGATGCACCTGCAGCCGTATCGTCGTTATGGCAGCATACGATCTGAATATCTCCGTTCTGAGCGGTTATGATATTTTCCATTACATTTGCTGCTGTATCCGGATTGGACTGGGCATACTGTACGGAAACAACTTCCACGCCATTTTCTTCCAGAGCTTTGGTATATCCTGCCTGGCGGGCATCGCTGGTGGCATTGCCCTCAACGCCTCCGATGATAGCTGCTTTTGCACCTTTTCCGGCTTTTTTAGCTGCAAATGTACCGCCTAGGTAAGCTGCATTGTCGTTACCGGTTCCTACAAAGGAGACTTTTCCTGGTATTTGTGCATCAGTGTCTACGGTTATAACGGGAATTTTAACATCTCCGATTACACTTGCTACGGAGTCTGATTGAAGGGGAGCGATGACAAATGCATCTACGCCGCCGGAGAGCATGGTTTCGATCATATTGTTCTGTTCATCGTACGCGGTTTCAGAAGCCGGACCCTGAAGGTCAACCTTAACCCCTAAATCTTTTGAGGCCGCTTGAACACCTGCCGCAACATATCCCCAGTATTCGCTGGAAAGTGTTTTCAGAATGACGCCAACGGTGATATCCCCAGAAGAAGTGTTTTCTGTTGCGGTTGGCTTTGAAACAGTCTTTTGTTCTCCGCAGCCAGTCACGGAAGCCAGTATGGCGGTTACTAACAGCATGGATAAAATTTTTCTTTTCATTAATTTTAATCTCCCTTCCTACTCTCAATTGTTTTGATGGTTTCAATGAATGATATGTGTTTGTTATTTTAACAGTAAAAGGGGGATGAAACAATGGTATATTTTGTGCTAAATGGGGGTGCATTTTTCGATAAAGGCCTTTTTGTAATAAAAAAAGCCTTATTAATATTAAAAATAAGGCTTTTTTATGGTTAAAGCATACAATAAACTTTTAGAATTAATCCATAGCAATGGCTCCATTGTGAAAAGTGATATTCTTTCCTTCCATGGTGTAAGCTTCTGTAATCTGGTTTGTAATGATGATCACAGAGATTCCTGTCTTCAAAACCTCTTTTAACAGGTTGATGGTGATCTGGCGCATTTGAAAATCAACGGATGAAAATGGTTTTATACACACCAGGACCTGTGGCCGAACAAAAATCCAGCGGTAGTATAAAAGTTTTAGTTTGCATTCGTCACTGACCGTGTATGCTTTTTTCATCAGTTCCTCTTCGCTGAATATTCCTTCTAACAGGTTCTGGGTCATCTTTCTGTATTTTTTTCTAAGAAAGAACTTTTTTTTACTTTGCTGGATCATGAAGGTCATGTGGTCCAGAATGGTCATATCGGCAAACAGCATTTCTTCCATGGGCCTTGCTTCAATGAAGGCAATTCCATCCTTGATGGACTGGTGAACGGATTGAAAGGAATATTCTCTTCCATTTAATAAAATTTTACCTGCTTCAAATCCACATTCTCCTTGCAGAATTGGAAGGATGTTTCTGCATTCTGCAGAATCTAAGTCCAGTATGTTTAAAACTTCTCCTGCATTTAAAGATAGATTTAATACAGGAAGGTCGTGCAGCTTTACATTACGGAATTCCAGAACCGTTCTTTTATCAATCTGTTTTTGCGATAAGTCATTTTTTTTCAAGGTATTTTTTCTGGTCTTTTCAAAAAGTTCCATATAGGTCTGAAATTTGGAGAAATCTTCCCGGTTCATATGGCCAATGGTTCGGCCGCTTTTGATGATCGTTATTTCATCTGCATATTTGTATAATTTGGTGGAGCTGTTTACAATGTAGAGGAACGTCATTCCCCGGTCTTTTAACTTAGTCACCAGAAGAAAGAAATTTTTGAGCTGCTCTTCTGTCATGATCATTTCGATATCTGTGATAACGGCCAGATTGCACCCGGAGACATAAGCGCGCAGTAATTCGGCTTGTTTTTGCATGCCGGGGTCAAGCATGTGTGCTTTCGTAAGCAGGGGAATGGAAATATTCCAATCCTTAAGAAGTTTTGTGGCGTGTCTGCAGAGAGGATTTACCCGTTTCCAGAAAGGGACCCTGCCGCTTGCCACGAAAATGTTCTCTGCTACGCTCAGTTCAGAAAAGATTCCTTTGTTGCGGCCAATAAATGCAGTCTGCCTTAACATCTGCTCCTGAATTCGGGAAGAGACTATTTTTTCCCCTTTATAATAGGACCAGCCGTACCCAGGTTTTAAGTTTCCGTACAGAAGCTGCAGGAAATATTTCTTTTCAATGGTGTTGTTGACGATGACACAGCAGATTTCTCCTTCAAAGGCCCGAAAGAAGAGACCATTTAAGTAGGTCTGGCCATCCATGGAACAATGTATGTTTTCATAACGGATCAATTCTTTTTTCATCATCCGATCCCTTCTGTCTGCTCAAACATATAAGGAAGTGTGAGACATACTTCGGTTCCGATTCTAGGGGTGCTTAAGATGTGAATTCCATATTCATCACCCATGAGAAGGCGGATTCTGGAATTCACGTTTATAAGTGCGATTCCTCCCTTTCCCCCTTCATTGGCGGAACTGTCGTTGGCATCCATTCGGGAAAGCTTATCATTGAGGCATACAAGCCTTGCTTCTTCAATGCCAATCCCGTCATCAACCACGGAAAGATAAAGTACGGTGTCACTGTGTTCGATATCTATGACAATGGTTCCTCCTGAAACCTTAGGCTCCAATCCGTGTTTAATGGCATTTTCCACGATTGGCTGAAGAGTAAGCTTGGGAATCCGGGTTTTTAAAATTTCTTCATCATCCCGGGGTAATTTGATTTTTAACTCCAACTTATCATCAAAGCGGTATTTCTGAATTAAAAAATAATTTTCTACATTATTAAGCTCTTCCTGAAGGGTGCTGAGGCTCTCCATTTTTGAAGTTGTATAGCGGAAGAATACGGCAAGAGCCTCTGTGATCTTTCCAATTTCCGGGACTCCCGCCATAATCGCATCGGAACGTATGGATTCCAGTACATTATAGAGAAAATGAGGATTGATCTGATTTTGAAGGGCTAAGTATCTTGCTTGCTGTTTGGCATTTTCCATTATTTTATCCTTGTCCAGGATGGTGTGTACCTTTAAAAGCAAGGCATCTGTGTCCGGTGAGATTCCTTCCAGGTTTTTGAATATTTCAGTAAAAATAATCCCGTCGTTGAAAAGCTCTATTTTTTTTCTGATAGTACTTAAGGGTTCTAAGATCATGATCTTACCTATAACCAGCAGCAAGAGAAAAGAAAACAGCATACTCCATGCGAAAACCGTATAAAGTATGGATTCCGTTAATTCCGGCCGAAGCAGGATCAGAAAGAACAGGATCAGGGCAAGGCAGCTCCATGAAATCATGGCCCTTATCCAGATCAGAATCCGTTTTTTTAACCATTGTTTTTTCAAAGGATATCCTCCCCTTTTTAACGTTCCAGAAACATTTTGCGGTATTCATTGGGAGAGACGCCCAGCGCCTTTTTAAACTGTTTGGTAAAGAATTTGATATCACTATAACCAACCAGTTCCGCGACTTCGCTCACATTCCGTTCTTTTTCCACCAGAAGCTTTTTGGCAGTCTCTATTCTTACCATCTGTATATATTCGGTCAGTGTTTTTCCTGTTTCTTTTTTAAATAAGTATGAAAAATAGGTATAACTGAATCCAACGCTTTTTGCCAGCTCTTCCAGCTTAATTTGAACGCCTTTGTTTTTTTCTATATAATGCTTGGCATAAGCAACCGGTTTAATTTCCTTGCTTTTTAAATGGTTCAGAACTTCAAGCAAGGCTTTTGTAAGGGTTTCTTCCAGAAGTTCAAATGCTTGGTCAAGGCTGATGCAATGCTCATACATTTCGGAAAAGTATGCGGCTTTCCCGCTTTTGTCCAGAGATGTATCAAGAAGTTCAAACCAATCCAGATAATTGTGGGCCAGACGGAGCAGCTCCATTTTAATATCAAGCCCGGAGATATTTTTTGCTGTTTGCATGATCCGCTTCGCATCATTTAAACAGTTTCTAATTTCTTCCGGTTCAAAAGATTCCGGTCTGTCTTCTAAGAGCCTTGAAATCTCTGTGGTCAAGGAGCTCTTTTCTTCTGATCCGGCGGCAGGTATATTCAATTTCGAAACCGTATTGTTATCAGTAAGGAGCCGGTTGTACATGGCAATCCGGCTGTACTGTATTTGCCTGATCAGTTCTTCGTCTGTATCCACCTGCTCCGTGATGATAGCTGTAAAATATATCTTCGGAAATAAATCCTGGAGTCCCATGACCCGGTCTCTGACATGGTTTAAGGATTTGATCAGTTCTTCCTTGTCAGAAGGTTCATGGAAAAGTAATAAAAATATTCCCTCTTCGGATGCCTCGATCGTTAAATCTCCTTCTTCAGAAGCAAATTCGACCTGCAGGATTTCTATGGCTTTGTCAATTAAAAGCTGATAGGCATCTTTTGTGAAATCCTTATACTCTATATCCGGCTTCACGACCAGACATCGTCCGCCCTGGCTGACAACCCGCGAAGGATTGATTTTCCGGACTTCTTTTAATACGGACTCAGGCGTTTCCTCCGGTTTTTGCTCCAATACCATTTTTAAAAATACCCGTTTAAATTCACCGGAATAGTTTCTTATGGTTTCTTCTAAGTGCATCTGGACTTCCTGGCTGCTTTTCTGCTCCATGGTTTCTTTGACCAGTTTTTTAAGCGTACGGGTCAGATCATCCTGATTAATTGGCTTCAGCAAATAATCCCGTACTCCGTACCGGATTCCCTGTTGTGCGTATTGAAAGTCCTTATAGCCGCTTATGATAATGCATTTAAGAGATGCATTCTGCTTCTTGGCCTCTTCAATCAGCTGGAGGCCATCCATACCCGGCATTCTTATATCCGTAAGAAGAACGTCAGGCTTTTTTTCCTGAATCAGCTGAAAAGCAGAAATCCCATCATAAGCAACACCCAAAAGCTTAACCCCTATTTCATCCCAGTCGATCAAATATTCTAAAAGCTTGCATATTTTCTTTTCGTCGTCTGCTATAATTATTCCTAAAATTGAAATCATCCCCTATTGTTTTAATTCCGATACAAATACCTTCTCTTCTCAGTATACTTCACCAAGTTTATAATCTCAACTTAAAAAGTTTCTGCGCCGCAAAATATTGACTGAAAATGTGCAGAATAATGAGAAATCATAAGGGATTTGCCAATACTTCTTTCTTGTGGTGATAAACGTTCTATGTTATAATGAGTTAAATTCGTTTTTCCGTTTTCACTGACAGGGAAGACGGGTTAGACAACAGTGACAGGGGGGTGCCTCTATGCCAGGATTTAAAGATATTATCGGCCATGAGAGAATCAAAGAACATTTGCAAAAAGCCATTGAATCAAATCATGTTTCCCATGCGTATATTTTGACAGGGGAAGCAGGGATGGGGCGGAAGTCCCTGGCCAATGCATTTGCAATGACCCTTCTCTGTGAAAAGGGAAAGAGTGAGCCATGTATGCAGTGCCATGCATGCAAACAGGTCATGAGCGGAAACCATCCAGATCTGATTTATCTAACCCATGAGAAGTCTGGAAGCATTGGCGTTGACGATATCAGGGATCAGATCCATGACACCATTATGATACGTCCTTATAGCAGTTACTATAAGATCTACCTTGTGGATGAAGCGGAAAAGATGACGGTTCAGGCCCAGAATGCGCTGCTAAAGACGATAGAAGAACCTCCCTCTTATGCGGTTATCATGCTGCTTACGACCAATCAGGAGGCATTTCTTCCCACCATTCTTTCCAGATGTGTGCAGTTAAAGCTTAAGCCTTTGCAGGATTCTGTGATAAAATCCTATTTAACAGGATCTTTGGGAATCCCAGAGAGCAAAGCGGAGATTTATGCAGCGTTTGCCAGGGGGAATCTTGGAAGGGCGATTCATCTGGCTTCCACTGAAGAGTTCCAGCTGATGTATAAGGAATTGATCCATATGCTGAAGCACATCAAGGATATGGATATTGTGGAGCTGCTTTTTTACATTAAGAAGATGAAGGATGAAAATCTGGATATTTATGAATGTCTGGATTTTATGCAGCTATGGTACCGGGATGTCTTAATGTATAAAGTAACTCAGGATATTAATCTTCTGGTTTTTAGGGAAGAATACAATACAATGAAAGAGATGAGCGCTGCCAGCGCTTATGATGGCATTGAGATGATTTTAAAGGCCATTGACAAAGCCAGAATACGTTTGGATGCCAATGTCAATATGGAGCTGGCTATGGAGCTCATGCTGCTTGTTATGAAGGAGAACTAATTTATGATAAAGGTAATAGGCGTTCGGTTCCGCAACGCAGGAAAAATTTATTACTTTGACCCCATGAGCTTAGAGGTACGGACCGGGGATCATGTAATTGTGGAAACTGCCAGGGGAGTTGAATATGGTTACGTCGTCCTGGGATGCCGGGAAGTGGAAGACGAAAAAGTGGTTCAGCCCTTAAAGCCGGTGATCCGCATGGCAACTAAGGCTGACGATGAAGTGGAAAAAAGAAATCATGAAAAGGAAAAGGAAGCATTTAAGATCTGCAAAGAAAAGATCAGAAAGCACGGTCTTCAGATGAAGCTGATTGATGCGGAATATACCTTTGACAATAATAAGGTGCTGTTTTATTTTACTGCGGATGGAAGAATCGATTTCAGGGAGCTTGTTAAGGATCTGGCTTCTGTTTTCAAGACCAGGATCGAGCTTCGCCAGGTTGGAGTCCGGGATGAGACAAAGATCGTGGGAGGGATCGGCATCTGCGGAAGAACCTTATGCTGCCATTCCTACTTATCAGAATTTATACCTGTATCCATTAAGATGGCAAAAGAGCAGAATCTGTCTTTAAATCCCACCAAGATATCTGGTGTCTGCGGAAGGCTGATGTGCTGCTTAAAGAATGAAGAGGAAACCTATGAGGAGCTTAACAGCAAACTTCCTAATGTAGGTGATTTTGTGACAACAGATGACGGACTAAAGGGTGAGGTTCATTCCGTAAGCGTTTTAAGGCAGCTGGTAAAGGTGGTTGTTACCATTAAGGATGAGAAAGAAATCCGGGAATACCGGGTGGATCAGCTGAAGTTCAAGCCCAGACGCCGTCGGGAAAAGACTCAGGTAACGGATGAGGAGTTAAGGGCATTAGAGGCTCTTGAAAAGAAAGAAGGAAAGTCTAAGTTAGATGACAATTGATTTAAAAGATAATGAGCGTATAGATGATCTGCAGAGAAACGGATATCAGATCATACAGAACCGGGATGGGTTCTGCTTTGGTATGGATGCGGTCCTCCTTTCCGGATTTGCTCTGGTAAAGCCGGGGGAAAAGGCGGTGGATTTAGGGACAGGCACCGGGATCATACCCCTCCTTTTGGAGGCTAAAAATCAGGGCCTTCATTATACCGGGCTGGAGATTCAGGAAGCTATGGCGGAAATGGCAAGAAGAAGCGTGGCCTTAAATCATCTGGAAGAAAAAATATCCATCGTAACTGGAGATATAAAGGAAGCCAGCCGTTTATTTGGCGCGGCTTCCTTTGACGTAGTGACCTCGAATCCACCATATATGAATGATTCTCACGGCCTTAAGAATCCGGAGCTTCCAAAGGCCATAGCCCGTCACGAGGTGTTATGCACCCTTCATGATGTAACAAGAGAAGCGGCAAAGCTTCTGCGTCCAGGCGGGAGATTTTACATGGTACACCGGCCTCACCGGCTGGTCGAGATTATAACGGCTTTAAAAAGCTATGGTTTGGAGCCAAAACGGATGAAGATGGTTCATCCCTATGTGGACAGGGAAGCCAACATGGTTCTCATTGAAGCTGTAAGGGGAGGAAGATCCATGATTAAGGTGGAGGCCCCTGTTATTGTATATAAAGAGCCAGGTGTGTATACGGATGAGATCTATACCATTTATGGGTATTGATGACGAAAAAGAGGAAACGGCTGGGAGCAGGAAAATTGGAAGAGAATAAAGGAAAGTTATTTTTGTGTGCAACGCCCATAGGGAATCTTGATGATATTACCCTAAGGGTTTTAAATACGTTAAAGGAAGTGGATTTGATCGCAGCGGAAGATACCCGCCACAGCATCAAGCTATTAAACCATTTTGAGATAAAGACACCCATGACAAGCTACCATGAGTTTAATAAGGTGGAAAAAGCCAGGTACTTAGTGGAGCAGATGAATCAAGGCGTTAAAATTGCATTAATTACGGATGCAGGGACGCCGGGTATCTCGGATCCTGGAGAGGAACTGGTAAAGCAGTGCTATGAGGCAGGGGTTGAGGTGACTTCCCTTCCCGGACCGGCGGCCTGTATTACGGCTCTCACTCTTTCCGGGCTTGGTACCAGACGTTTTTCCTTTGAAGCGTTTTTGCCGACTGATAAAAAGGAAAAGCAGTGGATTTTGGAAGAGCTTAAGGAAGAGACCAGGACCATGATCATTTACGAAGCACCTCACCGGCTTGTCAGAACCTTAAAGGAGCTTTATGAGGCTTTAGGGGATCGAAGAATCACCATTTGCAGAGAACTTACGAAACGATTTGAAACAGCATTTCGGACAACCTTTCTGGAAGCCCTAAAGGCCTATGAAGAGGAAGATCCAAAGGGTGAGTGTGTCATCGTCATAGAAGGAAAGAGCATCAAAGAGAAGATAGAGGAAAGATCTATGGCTTCCCGGGAGATGTCCATGGAGGAACACATGGAACTTTATGTTGACCAGGGGATAGACCGAAAAGAGGCTATGCGCATGGTGGCAAAGGACAGGGGAATCAGCAAGAGAGAGGTTTATCAGTACCTGTTGAAAAATGAATTGTAAAATTTCTCTTGACAATCCGCGTATCATTTTATAAAATTACTTTGATATTCAAAATATTTGATATATAAAACTATCCAACGCGGCATGGATCCCGCCTGTCCAGGGATCATGGACAGTTAAAAGGAGATGGGAGACATGGATGGGGGAATTTATGACAACAAGAATAATAGGAACAGGTTCAGCTGTCCCGGAGCAAGTGGTAACCAATGATGATCTGGCAAGGTTTGTGGATACCAGTGATGAGTGGATAAGAACCAGGACCGGAATAAAGGAAAGGCGGATCGCATCAGCGGAGTCGGGAACCTCTGATCTGGCCATACAGGCTGCAAAAGAGGCTCTTATCAATGCCGGTGTATCGGCAGATGAACTGGATATCATTATTTTAGCCACTTCTTCTGCGGACTGCTGTTTCCCCAGCGGCGCCTGTGAGGTACAGGCGGCAATCGGAGCTTACAGGGCCGCGGCCTTTGATTTAAGTGCGGCATGCTCCGGATTTGTTTATGCCTTAAATACGATACACGGTTTTTTTAAGGCCGGGATCTACCGGACCGGGCTTGTGATCGGGGCGGACACCTTAAGTAAGCTGATTGACTGGAATGACAGAGGCACCTGCGTTTTATTCGGTGACGGAGCCGGAGCGGCTGTGGTGCGGGCAGAAGAGAAGGGAATCCTTCACATGACCATGGGAGCGGATGGAACCAGGGGAGATGCCCTGGAATGCGGGGGAAGAACCACAGGAAACTTCCTAACTGGAAAGAAGCCGGAGCTTGGATATATGACCATGGACGGCCAGGAAGTATTCAAATTTGCAGTCAAAACCGTGCCGGAGGCCATTAAACAGGTATTGGAAGAAAGCGGAACCGACATAGAAGAAATTAAATATTTTATTCTGCATCAGGCAAATTACCGGATTTTTGAATCCATCGCAAAACGGTTGAAGATACCTATGGAAAAGTTTCCTACCAATCTGGAACGGTTTGGGAACACATCAGGAGCAACTATACCAATCCTTTTGGATGAGATGAACCGGGAAGGAAAGTTACAGCGGGGAGATAAACTCATACTTGCTGGCTTTGGAGCAGGATTAACCTGGGGAGCCACTCTTTTGGAGTGGTAATAATTTCAACTAATACTTTGAAACTCAAAGTAATAGAATAAAAATAATAAGAATGAAAATGAAAGAGGAGATTGAATGATGTTAGAGAAAATGCAGGAAATTATCGCAGAGCAGTTAAATGTGGAGGCAAGTAAAATTACCGCCGAATCCTCCTTCAAAGAGGACTTAGGAGCAGATTCTTTGGATTTATTTGAGCTTGTTATGGCTCTTGAAGATGAGTATTCTGTTGAAATCCCGTCTGAGGATTTAGAGAAACTGACTACAGTTCAACAGGTTATGGACTATTTAAAAGCGAAGGGCGTGGAAGCGTAATGAAAACCAGAATTACCGAACTTTTGGGAGTGGAACATCCGATCATCCAGGGCGGTATGGCCTGGGTGGCTGAGCATCATCTGGCGGCGGCTGTATCGGAAGCCGGAGGTTTAGGCCTCATCGGCGGGGCTAATGCTCCCGGCGAAGTGGTACGGTCGGAGATCCGAAAGGCAAAGGAACTGACAGGGAGACCCATCGGCGTCAATGTTATGCTGTTAAGCCCTCATGCAGAGGATGTGGCAAAGGTAGTGGTGGAGGAAGGCATCAAGGTGGTGACCACCGGAGCCGGAAACCCGGAAAAATATATGGATATGTGGAAGGCAGCAGGAATCAAGGTGATTCCGGTGGTGGCTTCCGTGGCGCTGGCAAAGAGAATGGAAAAATACGGCGCAGATGCAGTGGTGGCAGAAGGCTCTGAATCCGGCGGTCACATCGGCGAACAGACGACCATGACGTTAGTTCCCCAGATCGTGGATGCAGTATCCATACCGGTGATCGCTGCCGGCGGCATCGGAGACGGGCGGGGAATCGCTGCAGCATTCATGCTGGGTGCAGAGGCTGTCCAGATCGGAACCAGATTTGTAGTTGCAAAGGAATCCATTGTCCATGACAACTACAAGCAGCGGATCATTAAGGCAAAGGATATTGATTCTACAGTAACCGGACGCAGCCATGGCCATCCCATAAGGTCTTTGAGAAATCAGATGACCAGGGAATATATAAAGTTGGAGCAGGAAGGCAAGTCTTTTGAGGAGTTGGAGTATATAACCCTTGGCGCTTTAAGAAATGCAGTACAGAAGGGGGATATCACAACTGGCACAGTTATGGCCGGACAGATTGCTGGTATGATTTCCAAGGAACAGACCTGCAAAGAAATGATTGATGAGATGATGGAACAGGCAGATCGATTGCTTGGCCGTTAAAAAGGAGTTTATTATCATGAGCAAGATTGCATTTATTTTCCCAGGCCAGGGTGCGCAGTACTGTGGTATGGGCCAGGATTTTTATGAGCAGACAAGGATTGGAAAAGAAACATATGATATGGCTTCCAGCCTGCTTGGTTTTGACCTGCCAAAGCTTTGCTTTGAAAAGAATGACCGTTTGGATATTACGGAATATACTCAGGCAGCCATGGTAACCACCAGCATTGCCATGATGCGGGTTCTGGAAGAAGAAAAGGGCATCAGACCGCAGGTATCTGCCGGTTTAAGCCTGGGAGAATACTGTGCGCTTGCGGCAGCAGGCGTCATGAGCGATGCAGATGCCATCCGAACTGTCAGGCAGAGGGGAATCCTTATGCAGGAAGCGGTTCCTAATGGGATCGGAGCCATGGCGGCTATTCTGGCACTGGATGCCTTAACGATTGAAGAAGTATTAAGCGGTATGGAGGGAGTCCAGATCGCTAATTACAACTGCCCAGGGCAGATTGTAATATCAGGTAAAAAAGAGGCTGTGGAAGCAGCAAATGAAAAGCTTTTGGCAGCAGGTGCTAAACGGGCGCTGATGTTAAATGTAAGCGGACCTTTCCATTCCTCCATGCTCACCGGTGCGGGGGAAAAACTAGGGGAGGTGCTTAAGGGCGTGGAAATTAAAACCCCTCAGATCCCCTACGTGGCGAATGTGACAGCCCAGTATGTAACCGACCGTGAAATGGTAAAGCCTTTGCTAAAAGAGCAGGTGTATTCTTCCGTGCGGTGGCAGCAGAGTGTGGAAACCATGGTGGCAGACGGTGTGGATACCTTTATCGAAATCGGGCCGGGTAAGACATTGGCCGGATTTATTAAGAAGATTACGAAGGACGCAAGAGTCTTTAATATAGAGAAACTGGAAGATATGGATAAATTGATCAATTTTTCCTAAAGGTGAATCAAACTCCCTTTTAAGGATGCAGGAGGAAAGAACATGTTAGATGGTAAGATAGCAGTGGTGACCGGAGCCGCCAAAGGAATAGGAAGAGCAATTGCCGTAAAGCTGGCAGACCAGGGAGCAACCGTGATTATTAATTATAATGGTTCTGATTCCCAGGCCATGGAAGTAGTGAAGGAGATTGAAGAAAAGGGCGGTAAGGCAGAAGCCATTCAATGCAACGTAGCGGAATATGAAAGCGTGGGTGTATTTTTAGAAGGCGTGATAAAGAAATACGGAAAGCTGGATATTCTTGTAAACAATGCAGGGATCACACGGGATAATCTGCTGATGAAGATGTCTGAGGAAGACTTTGATGCGGTGATCAATACCAATTTAAAGGGAGTATTCAACTGCATGAAGCATGTAGCCCGCCAGATGATCAAACAAAAGACCGGAAGGATCATAAATATTTCCTCTGTTTCCGGCGTGTTAGGCAATGCCGGGCAGGCAAATTACTGTGCAGCCAAGGCTGGTGTTATCGGTATCACCAAGTCTTTTGCCAGGGAGGTTGCAAGCAGAGGAATTACAGTAAATGCAATAGCCCCTGGTTTTATCCATACGGCTATGACGAAGGTTCTGCCGGAAGCCATAAAGGCAGCATCCTTAGAACAGATCCCGATGAAACGTTTTGGAGCAGTAGAAGATATTGCCGGTGTGGCAGCATTTTTGGCATCAGAGGAAGCTGGGTACATCACTGGTCAGGTGATCAGTGTGGATGGCGGCATGGCTATGTAAGCGAGGAGAGATGGTATGAAGAGAAGAGTGGTAGTAACCGGTATGGGGGCCATTACCCCAATCGGAAAAGAT
>Ga0213824_1001231_pt1 | contig 15642 bp, 16 predicted proteins | sample MC6MC0906MG_FD_179892 | JGI IMG/M metagenome (GOLD analysis project Ga0213824, IMG submission 179892) | Enriched soil aggregate microbial communities from Iowa State University, Ames, United States - MC6-MC0906-MG | ecosystem: Environmental > Terrestrial > Soil > Unclassified | place: USA: Iowa...
TGAAATTGTTTAAGCTATATCATTCGGACGGTATACACATTATTACGGACGTCAAAAAACACAAAACGAATATCGAACTAAAAACGATTACAGGTGAAATATTATATATTATCGTTGTCACGGATGAAAACTATACAGTTTACGACGATCGTTTTGCTGGAGCTTCAAAGCAATTAAATTCTGTCGAAGCATTTGATATTGATGGCAACTTCCGTAGTCTGGATTTCGATAGTATGCGCTCACTCTTCAAAGAAGCCTTTACGAAGCTATTACAGGAAATTGCAGAATGTGTGAATGATAAAGATGAGCTTGTCGATATTGATACTCTTCGTCATAAAATAAGCGCTCAAATTAAAGGCATTCATTTCCGCGTTATTTCAGACACAAAAAAATACGAAATTTAACGTTAAGGTGAAACTTCATATCCTGTGTGACTAAAATACTGTTACCTGAACCAGTTGGTCTTTGGGGAGCAATTTTAACTCTTACCTCAATTATAGGCTTCACCTACATGTTGAAGTAGGAGCCCTGCTGTACGTGGGATAAAACAGACTGTTCAAAATCATTTGGACAGTCTGTTTTACATTACTATTAGCCATTTTGAATACAACAAAACCGAAAACATGCTCTCCATGCTTTGATGTATAATGGTACTTAACGATCTGAAAGAAAGGGTGTTTGGATGAATCGTGAACAATTAATCACACTTATTTCAGAAAAACTGAAATTAATTCGTACCGAAAAAAATTTAACACAGGATCAGATGAGCGATTTGCTGGGACTCTCTAAAAAAACACTTGTTCAAATTGAAAAAGGTCGTATACACGCTGGTTGGACAACAACAGTGGCAGTTTGTACCTTATGCCGAGAAAGCTCAATTTTACAGCATGAGCTAGGCGGCGATTCACTTGAGGTTGTGGATTTGATTGCGAACAATGGAACATTACAGCCAAAAGAAAAAACAATGGGTGGTTACATATGGTGGAAAAATCTAAGTGAATACAATAGTTATCGCCTGCAGCAAAATGTTATTAGTCAGCATTTTCGAATTCTAGATTCCAATAACTATCGATTACTATCAACATTTGATGAAAATATTGCAAAGCAAGCATGGCGAAAACTCAAAGAATAACCAAATATACTGACTATAAGACAAGCGGTGGGGGTTTCCTTATCCCCACCGACTGTTAGTTGATTGCCACCTATTTATGATGCAAACAAGATTATAAAATACATAATAATGGATAAAAGATAAGCAACTCGTAATAATCGAAGTTCCATATAACCACGGTGTGGCGTTAATTTTTGATTTATCCAAAATTGCCAACAGCATAATATGATTACGACAGGTATTAACCAACCTGCATACAATGGACTCTTTAAATTAATTGCCATAAAAAGTATGACCATTGACACACTAATATCCACTAGCATCCACTTTTTTTCTGGATAGAGGTCTGGCTTTTTCGGAAGCCTGTATTTTTTTCGTATTAAGAAACTCAAAAGAGCTTCCATTATCATAACTCCTAGTATAAAAAGTGGCCATAATGACCAAACCTTAAAATCACTTTTGAACGCAAAAATTTCCTCATCCATATTCACGGCTATGTCTTTAGGGATTATATAATATATTTTTTTATCCCAATCAAGCATTAATAATTCTCCATTTTCGCTAGCATAACGATTCCATTTTAGGCGTTGCTGATGTCCATCTTTAAAGGTAATGATTAGATCATATGTATCATTATCAAACGCTCGAATTTCACTTTCACTCGGAATAATTACTTGATGTAAGGCTAATAATGTTTCTAGTTGCCTATAGGACTTTAAAGATAGCTTTTTCACGCCCAAATAAAGTCTTGAATCTTTACCAATAAATTGGCTTTTTGTATCGGATGCTACATAATGAACTGATGCTATTTCCTCCTTTAAAGGTATCATCCCATTTTTGGAACTCTCATTGCCATTTACCAACAAGATGATGAACAAAAATAACATAACAAGAACACCTGTGAATGCTGTACGATACTGCCATTGATGACGTTTTGTATCCACCTGCATTTTTTTCTCTAGGTTTTTCCACGTCAGCTCTTTGTCTTCCCTTGATCGTTTTAAATCCTGCATTTGTCGTAAAGCATTTTTTATTGGATCATTCATAGCATATTCCCTCCTCCCCTAGTATTTTTCGTACTGCCCTAAGACCTCGTGTCGTATTATTTTTCACCTTTGCTTCGCTCCAGCCAAGTAAATCACTGACTTCTTTAACTGATAGCTCCTCGATATAACGCAAAATAATAGCTTCTCGGTACTCAAGCTTTATCTTAAATAGCGCTTGAAAAACAGCTAAAAAAATTTCACCTTTCAGTAAAAACTCCTCTGGTAACAAGGCTTCATCTTGTAAACAATCCTTCTGAAAAAACGGGATAAATTGAAAAATTCGCTTACGTCTAAAGTGATCGTATACTAAATTTCGAGCTATTTTTCTTAACCATGTAACAATATTTGCTTCCTTCCTATATGTATGCATGTATTGATAGGCTTTAAAGAATGTTTCCTGTGTTAAATCTTCCGCTAGTTCCTTGTTTCCTACCAAATAATAAATATATTTAAAAATAGTATCACTGTGCTTCTCATAATCTTGTTGAAATTGCTGTAGCAACTATGCTCCCTCCTTTCCACTATCCCAACACTATAGACGAACGAATAAGGAATTGGAATCACTCTGACATATGATAAAGTAAACTTTTCATTAGTGAAAATTTTAAGATAATAGGACTTGATCGATCTCCTTGCTTGAAGCATTAACAAGATAAGAATCTCCATTCATCAATACTATTTCGGAAAAGTGAAAACTTTCGTAATCACTAATCCGTCTAGAGGTAGAAAAGTCGAATTTTGCAGAACTATTCTCTATACTAAATAGTAACTGTACTTAACTGGAAAGGATGCACTTCTATGAATAGAATACTAGCTATTAGTGATATACACGGGGAATTAGAACTTTTTGAGGAACTATTAATGGCAGCAAATTATAATGCTGAGTATGATCAGCTATTTTTACTAGGTGATTATATTGATCGAGGACCTGCCTCAAGTGGTGTGTTAAACCTAGTGAGCGAATTGCGAGCAATGGGTGCACGGGTTTTATTAGGAAACCATGAGGCGATTATGCTAAAAGCTTGTCGCTCTGGCCATCTAAAGCCTTGGAATCATTGGGTAGGGCTATGTGGCGGAGATGCTACGCTTGCAAGCTATGGTTATCAGCTAGCGGATTTTGAAGAAGCCATTCGTAATAACACCTTACCAACATTTATTCAGACCTTACCAAAGCTTGAAGAACATTTACAGCTTATAGAAACATTTGAAACTTATATTGAGTTAGAAGATGTTATCTTTGTACATGGTGGCGTCATTCCTGGAGTAGCTTTGGCAGAAACTGACCCTATGCAATTGTTATGGATACGAGAAGAATTTCATACCGGCTATCAAGGAGATAAAACGGTCGTCTTTGGCCATACACCTACGTATAGACTTCATCAAAACCCAACTAATTACAATGTCTATTTTGGTGAAAATCATATTATTGGCATTGATGGCGGGGCTGTCTTTGGCGGGCAATTACATGCGTTGGAATGGCCAAGTCGCCAAATCATATCAGTGGATAAGAAAAAGCCAGCAAGTAACGAATAACTTGTTGGCTTTGGTTGTTGATGACATTAATACAATTTAAAAATAACACCTACTAAAGAGTACACAATCACTGTTGAAAACAAAATAGTCATATGGAACAGTGAGAAGACAAACATTTTTGTCGCCCATTTAATTTGATCCTTGTTACTATGATAGCCGTAAATACTCATAACAAGCCATGCTATACTTAGCAATAGTGCCACAAGCATAATTCCAATACTTAATGAGCCGAATAGGAAGCTTGATAAAATCAGTAATAGTAAATAAAAGTTCGTTTGATAATACGTTCGGCGCATTCCTTTTACAACGGGAAGCATTGGAACTTTTGCCGCTTCATAGTCAGCATGCTTACGAATAGCAATCGCATAAAAATGAGGCATCTGCCATATAACCATGACAAAAAATAATCCGAGTATCGCAGGATGTGTAATGTCGGAAGAGACTGCGGCCCAACCAATGACAGGTGGAATTGCCCCTCCTATACTTCCAATTTCTGTATTATAGATAGTGCGGCGCTTTGTCCACATTGTATACGGCACTACATACAAAAATACTCCAAGGAAGCCAAATGCTGCAGCTAGTGGGGATGCAAGATATAGTATAGCCACACCCAAAATAAGCATAGCAAACCCTAAAGTAAGTGTAGATTTCGCGGACATCACGCCTGTAACTGTAGGACGACTTTGCGTACGAGGCATAATGGCATCAATGTCCCGATCATAGACATTATTAAATGCCCCAGCGGCTCCAATAACAAGCGCGGATCCTATCGTGGCAAAAATAATTTCAGGTATATTCTCGATAAAAGTCATTTTATTTTTGTACATCCCTAGCGTTAAACCAGCCCACATAGGAATTAAATTGGATTTAATAATCCCAGTTTTAACTGTTTGCGCTAAAATAGAAAAGCGAGATTGTTGTTGATGCTCCGTTTTTAGATTTTGTTCCATTCATCTTAATTCCTTTTCTCTCTTAATTTCTAAAAGCTATCCTCGATAGAAAGCGACAAATTTTGCATTAAACATATCAAATTATTATTTTACCTCTTTAGCTAGAGTCTGTCTCTATGTTCACATAAAGTACATGATTTCTTGATGTCTTATTTTTTGCTAAATGAGAATAAAGATACAGTTCCATTCACAACATCTTCTATGATACCACTGACTGTCGTGAATTTGAACCTTATTGCCTTGATTCTTTGCATATTGCTATCCAAGAAAAACAATCTAATTTATACTAATGTGTATGTTTGAGCTAAATAAAGGAGTGTCTACCACGTGAAATATGGATTTATCGGCCTTGGCAATATGACGACAGCTATTATTAAAGGAATGTGCAAAAGTGGGGATTTCGATTCTACCATGATCTACGGTTATAATCGGACTAAAGCCAAAACAACAAAATTAGCAACCTCTTACGGAATTCAAGCTGCAAGCTCTATCGCAGACATTATGTCAAATTGTGACGTCATTATCCTTGGTGTTAAACCCCAAATGCTGCCAGATGTTTTACCAGAAGTGAAAAAATATTTACATGACAATTACGTCATTGTTTCCATTGCTGCAGGCAAAAATATTACATATCTACAAGATCATTTATCTATAAATACCCCTATTATTCGTGTAATGCCCAATATTAATGCCCTAATCGGTGCATCCACAAGCTGCTATACAGCAAGTGAACAAGTATCAACTGCACAGCTTCAACTCGTTATTTCCTTGTTTGAAACAGTTGGCACAATTATTGAGGTGCCAGAGCATTTATTTTCTATTTTTACAACAATAGGCGGGGCTTCACCAGCATTTACTTATATGTATATTGACGCTTTAGCACGTGCAGCTGTACGCGAAGGAATGCCAAAGAATATGGCGCTAGATATAGCTGCAAATGCAGTGCTCGGCAGTGCTAAAATGATTTTACAATCACAGGAACATCCATGGGCACTTGTAGATCAGGTATGTTCACCAGGTGGAACTACCATTCAAGGTGTATCCTCCTTACAAAGCAATCATTTTGAAACAACGATTCATGATGCAGTAGCTGCTGTGACTGATAAAGATCGAAGCTTATCCAAATAAATTGCTAAACAATATGAAAAGCCGAGACAAACCATGTCTCGGCTTTCATTATTGATAATTTTCTTGTAATTCCTGCGCTAAAAAGGCAGTTAGGTCACGTAAGTTTTCTGGTGTAACGCCATGTCCATCTGCGTACTGTTTAAATGTTACCGTTGCTCCAAATTGCTCGAAAGTTTCTTTACTTTCAGCACCCCATTGTGACGGAATAACATAATCATAATCACCGTGAGAAATAAATGCTCGTAAATGATTGATTGGACGAATTGCATATTCTTCTGTGACAAATTTGGGTATATAGCCGCTTAATGCTACTATACCAGTAATTAAATTGCCCATTACAAAGGCAAGTGATTGTGCCAAAACTGCCCCTTGACTAAAGCCCAGCACGAATACTTTATGCGGATCGATTTGATATTCGTCAATAGTCTCTAACACAAATCGTTGTAACGCCACTAAAACTTTATCAAAGATTTCACGATCTGGTTTACCAACCTCTTGGATAGTGAAAAAAGCATAGCCAGGCTTTTGCGTAATAGGTCCACGTAGACTAAAAACATGACATTGTTCTTTAAAATCCTGAACTAATTGTGGTAAATCATCTTCATGACTACCCATTCCATGCAATAAAAAAATCGCTGGATATTTTTTATGAGGATCCATAGTAGTAGGTTGTGTATGTTTAAAGGTAAATGGTGTATTCATGAACAAAATCCTTTCAAATGGAATCATTATTATCTTACCATATTCAATTCCTGCATCACTTATTTAGTGCTCATATATTTCAGTGCACCGTTTAAAATTTTTGCCATTTGTGTACGCTTTAATTGTGTATTTGGCTCTATCACTAGTGCTCCTGCTGTATTCTTCCTTCCAGTCATCATACCTCCTGCATATAACAGTGCAAAAGCCTTTCTTGCTTCGACATTTGAAATACTTGCTTCATCTGCATAGACAAGTGTTGAACCAAAATCAAGCTCTTTTTGTGCTACATAGCTTATGGCACGATACACCATTAACGCTCCTTGTTGACGTGTTATGATGTCATTTGGTTTAAAATTCTCTCCTGTCATCACAATGCCAGCTGCTGCTAATGCATTAATCGCTTGAATTTGTTCTGTGTCGCTTAAAGTGACAACATCTTTAAATCCTGCATCTGGAGCATCTGATAACTGAAGTGCACGTGCAATCATCAATGCAAGCTGCCCTCTCGTCACATTATTTTGCGGATAAAAGTGCTCTGCCTTAGTAATTATGCCTTTTGCATAAAGTGTTAGAATGGCGTCCTTATTGCCGTCTGTCTCAATATCTGTAAATGGATTTTCGACAATTGTTGGTGCTCCTTTCACATCAAAGCGAAATTGTAGAGGATACTCTGCACTATAACTACCAGCAGCAATCTTCACAGTTGCAGTCACAAGCTGTTTTAAATCTTCCACTGGAAATGTATAGGTACTTGTCGTTTGACCTACGGATTTTTCTTGTAATGTCGTTTTACTTCCCTCTACCGTAAAGCTCTGAATCATTTGACCTTCTTGGAATGTAATAGCAACGACAGTTCCATTCGCTGTTTTTGTTACCTGTGCCAATGGGGCAATGTGCTGCTGTATAGCAGATTGCTCTGATGTACCATATTTATAAGCCGTAACCCCAATGTTCTCTGTGATACCGTCTTGTGGTGCGATAAATTGTATACGAAAATCTTGCTCTACGATTGTACCAAATAAATTTACAAACACATGAGCAACAGTGATAGCATGTAAATCATCCACAGCGAAAGCAATTGCACGAGCTGTCGTATCCTTTGAACCTTCCAGTACATCTACATCTATAAATGTGTTATTTCGCTTAATTTGCAATTTTTCAATCATTTCGTTTTGTGCAATAATGTTCATTTGCACAGTCATTTTTCCGTTCTTTACAATGAGCTTTGCTGTTTTAGCAAAGCGATTGTCCATGCCACTTGCCACATCCTCATTAATCTTCAATGTTTTAAAGGCAATATCATATGTACCATCAGCAAGCTGATCCGCTGCAATTACAGTAGTAGTTCCTTGTTCTGCGTATGCTACTGCACTATAGCCAGGAACTATCATATTAACTGCTAATAAAGCTGCTAACACTATTTTTGTTGCCCTTGTTTGACGTTTCTTCATCACAAAGCAACCTCCTATTTTATCGATAATGAAAATCATTATCATTTATATTAATTCAAAAGTACACTGTTATCCATCATTTTGTCAATATGCTACTCAGACATTATAAAAACTACCTAACGAATTAGGTAGCCTCTTAGAAAAACTTATATCAATTTTGTTCGATTTATTAATTGATCTGTATGGTACTCAATATAACCATTAACAATACGAATGGTTTCTTGTGGATTAGCGTCAAATAGTAATTTTGATTGCTCTGCGGTTGTCACCAATACCGTTATTAAATCCATACGCATTGAATGTCCAGCAGAACTATAAGCAAAATCGTAAATGATATCCTCCTCTATTAATCCATCTGATTCATACTGCTTGTGAAACAATTCTTTCGCTTCATCGATTTGCTCAGCAACTTGTTGACGGATACGAAGCTGATGCATCAATAACTCTTCCTCAAGCACTGCTGGCTTTAGCCACTCTTTGTTTACAAGCATTTTCAGGAATTCGTTTTCCCAAACTTGCTCATTTTCAGTAAAATACAGCATATTTACCATCAATCTATCCCAAAAATCGAATTGGGACTGTGCCGATTCACGCTGCATCGCAATTGTCTCTTTAAAGTGCTGCTCTACCTTTGAAATATTCATATTGCGAACTAAATGATTACACACCTTTTCAATAAACTTATTTGCCGCATCTTGTGCCATAAAAACCCGTCCTTTATATCTACAAATCAAATCATTTCGTTCCTATCATACCATGATTGTAGAATATAAAGAAACGGGCAGCCATTATGCCTGTAGTGTCGGTTGTTGGAATAGCACTGAAACGCCAGATTCAATGGCAGCACTTCCAACTGCTTTGGCTACAACACCCGCAACTCGTTCATCCATAGATTTTGGGATAATAAACTCTTCACATAATGCTTCTTCTGACACTAATGATGCAGCTTTGCTCTGCGCGAAAGCGAAGCGTCAGCAACAAAGCGAGTAGCCTGGAACGGAAATCACCTTCATTTTGACTAAATATTCACAAAGGTTTCTTTGACCATTTTGATTTTCAAAACTATGAAAATACATAGCTATCCATATTATCAATCGTATTTTGAATAGCCTCCTGCAATGATCCCTGATGCTCACCACAAGCAACAAGGGCATCCTCTAAGGTAATCGCGGCATTTGCCATAAACGGTGCCAGCTGTAAATCCTTCGCTAATTGAATCAGGACAAGCGCTTTATTCCATTTCCAGCGTGCATTTTTGGGATCTAAATGAATCGCTTGCTCTAAATAACCAAGTGCATCAAAGGGCATCCAGCCAAAACGATGCATTGTTTGTCCAGTAATTCCCCAGTATAAAGCCTTATTTGGATTTTCCTTCACTGCTTGTTTAAAACAATGCACACTCTCATTGTAATGGTGCGCAAACAAAAATAATTCACCCTGCGTAAAAAATGATTGTGCTTTGTCATAGGGCGCACCTATTTTCGCTATATTCTCTAACTCTTGGATACGCTTAGAAAACTCCGTCTCATCCTTTATTGCACGAATTTCAACGACAGCATCCGATTCAGGATAGCTTTCATTTGCGCGCTCCTCCTGCTGCATTTCAACTGTTAGCATAGGCTTAGGGTAGTTAGCAAAATCATACTCTTCCAATAATTTTATATATTTATCAGCTAACGCCTTTTCCCCTTCATCTGTCACTTGCTTAGCTGCTTCATAACATTTCATTAACTCTCCATTATAAAAATAATCATCCATCGTCATTCCATATTCCTCCAATGTACCACTTTTCAGTATATTTAGTATACACTAACTACAATTAAAAAAAGACTGCTCAAAATTTAACTTTTGAAACAGTCTCCTCTTCATTCTATTTTTTTAATACTTCTGTATTTAAGAATGCTCGTAAATCTTTCTCGGATAATGCACCTACAAAGCGGTTAACCTCTTTACCGCCCTCGAAGCGGATAAATGTTGGTGTCGCTTCGATATTGTATTTACTCCCTAAACCGTCATACTCATAAAGATTCAGTTGAGCAATATCAACACCTAGCTCATCAGCAATTGGCATCAGTACTGGCGTGAATGCTTGACAATGCACACATATTGGACTGAAGAAATAAGCATTTACATCTTCTCCAGCTTTTATTTTTTTCTCTAATTCATCAGGCAGCATAATATTTTGATAGTTTTTATCATCTAATTGATCGATTGTTTCTTGTTTTAGATCTTTGTCACCGTACAAATCCTTTGCGTTTGCTAGCTTACTTTTGTTCGACACATTTGTTAGCACAATAATTGCTGCAAATAGTAAAACAATAATGGAGCCAATAATCAGTAATTTTTTCATGTGTTCCTCCTTTTAGACACTAAAAATACCCTATTTTTAGTGTATTCGCGATTTGATTATAAAGTGTTTTGAAATCCTAGTAAACTAATTTGCCTTTAAAAATAAGTTTTTCCACAATTCAAACATAATTTCGCCCAAATTTGGGAACATACATAATAAAGATTTAGCTCAAAAATGAATGTGGAGTGGTTACTATGAAGCACACTATCCAACATAGCTTTCAAATTTATAAAAGAGATATCCATAATATTTTAACAAACTGGGTAGTTGCTGTCATTATTGGCGGGCTCATCTTTTTACCCTCTCTATATGCATGGCTTAATATCTATGCCTCTATGGACCCGTACGCTCACACAGCCAATATGAAAATTGCTGTAGTCAATGAAGACACTGGAACTACTGTTAGAGGAGACGAGATCAATGTCGGGAACGAGGTAGTCATCAATTTAAAAACAAATAAAAATTTTTCTTGGAAATTTTTATCTCATAAACAAGCCATTCATCAATTACAAAATGGTGATTATTTTGCGGTGATCATTGTCCCTAGTGATTTTTCTCAAAAACTCACCTCTATCCTATCCAATCAGCCAACAAAAGCTCATATCGATTATTATGTGAATGAAAAAATCAATCCCATTGCACCTAAGATTACTAGTAAAGGGGCTAGTGTGCTGACGCAACAGGTTTCTAACGAATTTGTTTCAACTGTCAATGGAACACTTTTTTCTATTTTTAATACGATAGGTGTTGAAATGGAAAGGGAAATACCTGACTTTAGAAAATTTGAACATTATATATTTACCATTGAGCATCATCTACCTGATATTGAAACATTTTTAGCACAAACGGCAAAAGGTGGTAAGGAAGCCGAATCATTGTTAGATGATACCATTAAACAGGTGCCAAAGGTTGAGGCATTAACCAATGATGGTCTTACTACTATACAGCATGGTTTAACATTAATGAATGAAGCTGAGACACTGTTTAATCAGCTATCTCCAGCCATTAAAAAAGATTTAGAAACTGTTCAACAAATTGCCCAACATTTTTCAGAGCTATTAGAGAAGCTGCAAAATGCAACTGTAGATACATCGAAAATTGCACAAACAAAGGAAACGGTACAAAAACAGCTAGAAGAATCACGTAAAAAAGTCAATAATAGCATCCAGACACTTGGAGCACTCCAAGATTTAACACAAGCTAATGCATCTTCACGCAAGCAACTTGAAAGCACACTTGAAACAATTATTACGGATCTTCAGCAAAACAATACTGGAGGTGTCAATAAGGAACTCATCGCAAAACTTGAAGCTATACGAGGAAATTTACAGGCAAATCCAAGTTTAACTGACTATTCATTAAGCACATTAACATCATTACAACAGCTCAACACGTTACTCTTAGATGTCCACACAAACGTGCAGAAGCTTAATGTCTTGGATGAAGAAACCATAAAAAAGGATCTCGCTGATCTTCAAGCCATTGCACAAACTGCTGCTAACAACCTTCAGCAATTCGTTACGCATTATAATGCTAATCTGGAACCACAAATTCATACAACCTTATCATCTGCTAAAAATACGTTAACAAATGCATCCGCCATGTTGACGAATGTAAAAAACTCTATGCCAGAAGCAACAAATCGCTTAAAAAATGCTAGAAAAACGTTAGAAACAGCCAATAATACCATTTCTAAAGTACAAGCCGATTTTCCTGCTCTCAGTACCAAAATTAGAGACCTTGCAGAGAAGCTTCGAACATTGGAAAATGAAGCAGACATTGCCGAAATTGTTCAATTGCTAAAAAATGACGTCAATGCTGAACGTGAATTCTTTGAGGAGCCTATTAAGCTTGAGGAGCATAGAATGTTTCCTATCGCAAATTATGGAACTGCTATGACTCCATTTTATACAGTATTGTCTATATGGGTGGGCTGTTTATTGTTAATTTCACTATTAGCCGTAGATGTTCACAATCATTCACAATATAGTATTCGTGCTATCTATTTTGGTCGACTATTAACTTTTGCTACGTTTTCTTTAATCCAAACACTGATTATTACAATTGGCGATATTGTTCTTTTAGATGGATCCATTAATTCTCCATATTACTTTATACCTTTTGGCCTTTTTATTAGCTTAGTGTTTGTAACAGTTGTCTATACACTCGTATCCGTGTTCGGAAATGTAGGAAAAGCATTAGCAATTGTTATGCTGGTATTGCAAATTGCTGGCTCTGGGGGCACATATCCAGTCGAATTATTACCAAAATTTTTCCAATTAATTAACCCATTTCTGCCCTTTACCTACGCAATAGAAATGATGCGTGAGGCAGTTGGAGGTATAATTTGGACAAAAGTCTGGATAGATTTAGCCTTTTTATCTTGCTTCTGGTTAGTCTTTATTTTATTTGGCTTCTTCTTAAAAAAATTATTGAGTGAGAAAATGGAACTTTTCATGAACAAAACACGTGGTTTAGATATATTTCATTAAATCTTCCCTACTCTTCCTATAAATGTTTCAACTACCGATGCTATAATGGCAGTAGTGTAAACATCTAGGAGGCGTTATGTTGAAAAAACTAATTTTTCTTTTTGCTATGTCGTTATTAGTGTTAAGTGCTTGTGGTGATGAAAAAAAGACTGTGGAATCAAATCAGGACTTGAATCAGAACTCTGAGCAAAATGAAGCTTCACATGAAGGACATGCCCATGACTCTGGTGATATTCAGGAAGAAACAGCGTCTGCTGACGTTCTCCCTTCCTTTTTAGATAGTCAACCTGAAAATATTCGCTTAGTGTATCAAGTTGCTGGGCAAGCCACAGAAATTTTGGAGTGGATCCCATGCTATTGTGGATGTGGCGAATCTGTAGGACATAAAAGTAATTTAAACTGTTTTATCCAGGAGAAGCGTAAGGATGGTGCTATCGTCTGGGATGATCATGGTACTCGCTGTTTGGTATGTCTAGAAATTGCTGTACAATCTGCCAAAATGCATAAGGATGGCATGAGTCTTAAGGAAATTCGTCAAGCAATAGATGACACATATAAAGAAGGCTATGCTAAACCAACACCGACTAAAATGCCTGCATAAAAAAGCAAAGTCGCACCTATATGCGACTTTGCTTTTTCTTAATTTTTAAGTTGATTTTTCTTTTGGAGATATTTGAACAAGTCCTTTAGACCCCTTCAAACACCTATGGAAAACCCATATTTTTTTCTATCGTTTACTTTACAAGCTGTAGTATTGTTTTAAAATGCTCATGATCTGCTCGTTGCAGGAGCTCATATAAAATCATTTCTGTACTCGTTGGTAAAATGCCGAGTGCCTTCATTTTCTCCAGCCCTAGCTCTTTATTTTCCTTTGTACGAGAAGACACGGCATCTACGGCAACTTCAACCTCAAAGCCTTGCTCTTTCAGCTGTCGGGCTGTTTGATAGACACAGATATGCGTTTCAATTCCAGTCACAACAAATTGTGAACGACCAGTGGCTTTTAATGCAGTCATAAATTCTTCCTCTTGGCAAGCACTAAATGCCATTTTAGCTATTGGTTGTCCCTGAATATGTTGGGAAATTTCTAATGCGGTGCCACCTAAACGGCTTGGATTCTGTTCTAGCCATAATACAGGTACTCCCAGTACTTGCATAGCTTGAGCTAGTTTAGAGACATTTTGAATTGTAGCTTCGCTTTCATCCACGATCGTTGCTAACTTCCCTTGTACATCGACAACCACTAAACATGCTTCTTCTACTGTAAACATTTGAACACCCCTTTGAATCATTATCAACATTCATTATACCGAAAGTTGTGTTGTTTATCTGCATTCAGCCTTGTTTTTTGAAGCTGAATAAGTCAGCATGTTTTGATAACCAAAATAATGTGTTCATTTCTACAAAAATGAACTATTTTATGTCCCAAATAGTAACTTAGATTCCCTCTTTTTATGTTTCCGTTTAATAAGCCATTCTGCAACGATTAAATTAGGCACCCAACAGAGCCATGCGATAATTGCATAACTAATTTCAAAATGATGAAACCCGAATAATCCCGTAAATAAAGCTAGCCAGATTCTTAATGTGACAGCTGCAAAGGTTAAGGAATAATTTCTAATCATCCACTTTTCATGTGTATCGATTTTTTTTTGCTTAATGTTAGCAAGTGCCTGTGAAGCTGTGATCAGCCAAAATATAGATAAAAGGCCAAAGCCCAACTGAGACAGCACCCCTCCGGTTGCATGAAATGCCAAATAAAGCCCTGAAATACCACCAAATAAAATACCGATCATATAAATTCTTCCCATTGTGCGATGAAGTTTAATATTCTTTTCTCTAAATTTTGAGAATAGCGTAAATGGACCGATTATTAATGCTAAAACACCACATATAATATGTGTATATAGCATTAAGTACCACAGCGAACTTAATGTAGAATTTAACATAAGTTTCAGTTTCACAAACCCTGCTTGATGTGCATCCATGAAAAAATACTGCACAATAGAATAACTAGATATTAAAATTGCTAAACAACAACTAACAATTAGCCATGCTTTTTTATCCATACTACAATCTCCTATAATTTAGTTTTTTAATAATACATGAGAGTTTTTTGAGTATGCTTTTCTCCATACATCTGTGAAAATATATGAATAGAAGACTATTTTTATCCCCATTCATTTTTTGCCACATTTCCTTGCTCTGTTTATACTGTAACATTTCAACTTATTGGATTCTCCCTTTGCTATACAAGTGGTACTAAAATGAATATAAGAGGTTTTATATAGACCCTGTAAATGAATCCTTTAGTTTTAAGAAAAAGATTAAAGCTATAAAAAGGTAGACAGAAGCTTGTGTACTCAAACCTTTCTCGTCACATAAACACGAACGTTTGACATTAAAAAAATTGTAATGATTAATAAATTACGAAGATAACCTCGAAAAAAGCCTATACATTTATATATTTGTTCGTATTTATAGCTTAATAGCCATTTTTAATTTACTTAATTGTGTACATTTTGTAGCGAGACTAACACTATTTTGCTTAAATATTGAGAATTTTATTTTTTCTATTGAAAATTGAGTTATAATCCAGTAAAGTTCTTTTATCCTGCTTTCACGGTTAGTTAATCACCCATTGCTTTAGAATGTGTGTACATAAACGTTCCGTAAAAGCCTGATGGATTTATCTAACATTCACTAGGAGAATCGACTCCCATTGAATGAACAAAACTCACTTTATAAAAAACAAGGAGTGTACCACTTTGACACAACGCGCATACAATTTTAACGCAGGTCCATCTGCACTACCGCTAGAAGTACTAGAAAGAGCTCAACAGCAATTAGTAAACTTCCGTGATTCAGGTATGTCCATT
>Ga0213824_1001234_pt1 | contig 15586 bp, 21 predicted proteins | sample MC6MC0906MG_FD_179892 | JGI IMG/M metagenome (GOLD analysis project Ga0213824, IMG submission 179892) | Enriched soil aggregate microbial communities from Iowa State University, Ames, United States - MC6-MC0906-MG | ecosystem: Environmental > Terrestrial > Soil > Unclassified | place: USA: Iowa...
AGGAAGTAGTAAAAGGACGGAGAAGTTATGTTTGACCATTTGAGATAAAATTTGTTCAAGAGAAAGTGCTTCTTCATATGTTCCTCCAGTACGAATAAATAATATTGATTCTTCCATTTCAATTGTAGTTAGAAAACGATTAATCCGATGCTCATAATTTAATTTAATATCTGTATAGGAAGGCCAAGAAGTGGGTGTATTTACATCTGTTTTAAAGTCATGACAGGAGTCAATTTCATAAAGGTTGTCTCTTAGTCGTAACTTAGCATCATCATCCCAAAATGAGATGAAAGACAGATTTTCTAATTCTAAAAAACGGTGAAAGCGATTTTGTAATAATAAATTTACTTTCTCTAATGAAGGACTTAGCATAAAATCAATAACACCAAAAAATGGTGATAATTCGAATTGAAATAATGCCCAAGCAGGCCAACAGTTTTGTCCTAAGCTGAATACTGCATTATAATTTTGTTTTATATTGGATAGATTCATGTGAGTTATCTCATCCTTTTTGTTAATATTTTATGTCATTAAAAAATGGTATGTGAATAGAGATAGACAAGCATATTTGCAAAGAACAAGCGGAAATATGTTACAATAGAAAAAAATCGAACGAGGTGGTTGTTACGATGCGATCGAAGCGAGAACAAGCCATTTTAGACAATATAAAAGAATGGGAATTGCAATTAGTTGAGCAAGAATCGACCGATTTTCAAAGAATGTTTGATAAATGGGTACATACGACAATTGCGAAATTGCCTGAAAAAAAACAAAAAGATTTCTTTACGAAAGCAGATGGATGGCTCTTTCATTTGCATGCATTGATTCAAAGTTCACAATCACAGTTAGATGCGCGTAATCGTATTTTAGGAACGTCGAGATTGTTTGATGAATCGATTGAGCAACTAGAAGATTTGAAAGCATTATCTATTGATCAGTTAACATACATAGCAGAGCAGCAAACAGCACGCCATCGCCTATATTCATTTGTACAAGGCGGAGCAACGGGTGCTGGAGGTTTATTATTATTAACGGCTGATTTTCCGGTTATGATCGCGTTAAATGTGAAGGCTGTTCAACTTATTGCAACATCATTTGGACATGATGTGAACAAGCCTTATGAAATGATGCTTGCGTTAAAGGTGTTTCATGCGTCATTACTACCAGGAAGGCTTCAGCAATACGCATGGTACAATTTACTGCAAGAGCTAGAGCAAGAAGATTCGTTCTTTTATGAAGGAGACGAAGCGGTGTTACAACCAGCTTCTACTGAAGTTGTGTTAAAACAAATTTTGAAAACATTTTCGATTTATGCTCTTCGTCGTAAACTATTCCAAGGCATTCCGGTAATTGGAATGGCAATCGGGTCTACAGTGAACTATCGTTTAACGAGGAATGTTACTGAATTTGCAAATAAGTTTTATCAAGTACGCTACATATTAGAAAAAGAAAAGAGAGTATGAAAAAAAAGCGAGAGGCCGAAGCCTTTCGCTTTTTAGTTTGTCGCATGTTTTTTGGACATTGGAATAGATACTGGTTGCTTTGCTGCTTTCTTTTCTGTTTTTGGATAGTAAATTAAATCCAACGTTTTTGCCTGGACGGCAATCGAAAGAATAGTAAAAGCAATTTCTGTCCAATTTAAATAATATAATGAAAGCGCAAGAACAATCGCGTCAAAGACGAAGAAAATTTGCCCAATTGTAAAACGAGTTCGTTTACTTAATACAATTGTTAAAATATCGTCTCCACCGGTTGCACCGCCAAATCGCAATATAAAACCGAGTCCAATACCAGCTAACGCACCGCCAACTACTGCAGCTACAAATAAATTATTTGATAAATCTACCGTAAAAGGAGAATAATTTTCCATAAGGGAATAAAATGCTCCGAATGAAAGTGAACCTAAGAATGAATAGCCAACCATTTTTCTACCTAAAAATGAAGCACATAGTAAAATAATAGGGATATCCATTAATACAGTTGAAATAGATGGTGAAATATCATAAAAATTTTGGATAAATAGTGCAATTCCTACAAAGCCACCTTCTGTTAAGTGGTTTTGAAAGTGAATGTGATATAGCGCTGCTGCTAAAATAAATGAACCGATTAAAACCATAAAAACTTCTTTAATAATTTGTCGACTTTGGATGTTCCTCATCGTTATTCCTTCTTTCCGTAGTTAGTAGTCCTTGTTGTGTTGTAAACTAACTACGAGCTCACATGTAGCTTTCAGTTAGTTTACGAAAAAACTAACTACGCTATATGTCGCTGAAGAAATAACGAATAATCCTCTCGTCCATCAATTCTCCCTACCTTCGTTTTAGTTTAAGTCTTAAAGCGACTAAACAAAACGTGGAGTAGGATTCTTCATTTAGCAATCCTGCTCTTCTTTGTTTTGTTTAGCTAGTAACAATTAAGTCCTAAACAAAACGCTATGTGTAAGAAGAGTCTTTTTTTTGCCAAATTATCCTTCGGGCAATCATAATTTCCCCACTCTCGTATTTTTTTCGCTAGACTAAAGTATCTGAGCTGAAAAATACGCTACGTGTATGATTCGTCAATACGATGCCACATGCTCCTTCGAGCGATCATGATATCAAAATCCCTTCCTTCAAGATTTATATTATTATATCATACTTTCAAAAAATGTATGCGGATGGAAACCGACAATAACCGGAGGGAATCTACAAAAATTGTTATGTTTAAATATTTTTGTAGAAAAGCCTAAGTTATTTCGTAGAACTGGACAGTTTTTAGAAGTTGTCCAATAAGTAAGAAAGGGATGGCGTTTATTCAGTTGTATCTTTCTGGTCACCTTTATCTTTAAAAAAAGCATCCCAGCTAATCACACTTAAAAAAGTTAAAGCGATAATAATGAAAGCTCGCATAAAATTGAGACCTCCTTTTGTACATAGTATATGAATAATTTGTTTCAGAATGTGTCATTTTTTTACAAGTCTTAATTATTATGAGATTATATCAATATAGATAGATGAAAGGGAGAGAGAAGATATGCTAAAAGACATGTTCAAAAGAAAAGAATTAATATGCGTTTCATGTCAGAAAAAGATTCAATATGAAGAAGAGCTAGTTGCTTTTGTAAAGTTGCCAAAAGAAAGAAGTATATTAGTTGGTCCGTTTGATGTGTGTTTGGCGAAAACAGCACAAGAAATATATTGTAAATCGTGTTACGACAAAAAAGCATGACCCAAAGTAATTGAGGGGCATGCTTTTTTCATTGGTGTGCTTTTCCCTCAGATACATTTTGAGTGAGGCGATACCAAAGCCAAAGGTCATTAATGATGGAAGCGAGATCGGCAATTTCTGAATTAAGCTTGCAAGAAATTTCGAAGTCTTCTTCGTTATTTAAGCGGTGCTGTTTCGCGTTAATATGGTGCTCAAGTTCCTTTATACGATCAGGTATTTTCCCGCGAACTTGCTCCCATTTTAATAAAATTGAATGCTGCGCTTGTTCAGAGATGTCTTCCCATTTTTCTTGTATGCTCGGCACTTCAATTCCTAGATGTTCATTGTATATAAAATACTTTTTCATAGACATCCCTCCATTTTCCTGCCTCTATTTTACATAAAAAAAGAAAGAAGTTCGACGAAATTGTTTGAAAAAATTTAAAAATGACCCTTGATACATTTTGTAAAAGGTGTTAAAGTGTGAATTATTATAAAAGAAAATGAATATTTATTCTTTAGGGGGATGCAAAATGGAGAAGAAAAAAGTTGTATTAGCATATTCCGGAGGTCTTGATACTTCCGTTGCAATTAAATGGTTACAAGAGAAGAATTATGATATTATCGCGCTTTGTTTAGACTTAGGGGAAGGTAAAGACTTAGCGTTTGTAAAAGAAAAAGCACTTTCAGTAGGTGCGATTAAATCGTATATGGTGGATGTTCAAGAGGAATTCGCGAATGAATATGCATTGATGGCAATGCAAGCACACACATTATACGAAGGGAAATACCCTCTTGTCTCTGCATTATCTCGCCCGCTTATTGCGAAAAAATTAGTAGAAATCGCAGAACAAGAAGGTGCGACTGCAGTTGCACACGGATGTACAGGGAAAGGGAATGACCAAGTTCGTTTTGAAGTTTCTATTCAAGCATTAAATCCTTACTTAGAAGTGATTGCGCCTGTACGTGAATGGAAGTGGTCACGTGAAGAAGAAATTGCATATGCAAAAGAAAACGATGTACCAATTCCAATTAATTTAGATAGCCCATTTTCAATCGATCAAAACTTATGGGGACGTAGCAACGAATGTGGCATTTTAGAAGATCCATGGGCAGCACCGCCAGAAGATGCATACGAGATGACATTGGCATTAGAAGATACACCGAATAAACCAGAATTTGTAGAAATCGGCTTTGAAGCAGGAGTACCGACTACTTTAAATGGTACTGCATATCCACTTTCAGAATTAATTAAAACGTTAAATGCACTTGCTGGAAAACATGGCGTTGGACGTATCGATCACGTAGAAAATCGTCTTGTCGGTATTAAATCTCGTGAAGTATACGAATGTCCAGCGGCAATGACGTTAATCACAGCACATAAAGAGCTGGAAGATTTAACGCACGTAAAAGAAGTAGCACATTTTAAACCGGTGATTGAGCAGAAAATAACAGAACTTATTTATAACGGTTTATGGTTCTCTCCTTTAAAACAAGCGCTCCATGCATTTTTACAAGAAACGCAAAAGAATGTAACAGGTACAGTGCGTGTGAAATTATTTAAAGGTCATGCGATTGTAGAAGGACGTAAATCTGAGTACTCTTTATATGATGAAAAACTAGCAACATATACTGCTCAGGACGAATTTAATCATGATGCAGCAGTTGGTTTCATTTCATTATTTGGTTTACCGACGAAAGTATACAGCCAAGTGAATCAAAAGAAGGTGGAAGCGTGAGCAAACTTTGGGGCGGACGTTTTACAGAAGAAGCGGAAGCATGGGTTGAAGAGTTCGGAGCATCCATCTCCTTCGATAAACAATTAGTAAATCAAGATATAAAGGGAAGTATTGCACACGTAACGATGCTAGCAAAGCAAGGCATCGTTACGAAAGAAGAAGCAGAGAAAATAAAGATAGGGCTTCAATGTTTACTAGAGGAAGCGAAAGAAAATAAATTGAGTTTCTCAGTCGAGGCTGAGGACATTCATTTAAATATTGAAAAGATGTTAATTGAAAAAATCGGTGAAGTAGGAGGGAAACTTCATACAGGCCGAAGCCGTAACGATCAAGTAGCGACAGATATGCACTTGTATTTAAAAGAAAAAGTAGAACATATTATACAAGCTACAAAACAATTGCAAACCGTTCTTGTTCATCAAGCGGAAAATAACATTGAAACAATTATGCCTGGCTATACGCACTTGCAGCGTGCCCAGCCGATTTCATTTGCGCATCATATTCTTGCTTACTTTTGGATGTTAGAGCGCGATGTGAATCGTTATGAAGATTCGTTAAAGCGTATTAACATTTCACCATTAGGAGCAGGAGCACTAGCTGGTACAACATTCCCGATTGACCGAGAATATAGTGCGGAGCTTCTTGGATTTAATGGAATCTATGAAAATAGTTTAGATGCGGTAAGCGATCGTGATTTCATACTGGAGTTTTTAAGTAACTCATCTATGCTCATGATGCACTTATCACGCTTTTGCGAAGAACTTATTTTATGGAGTAGCCAAGAGTTTCAATTTATTGAAATGAGTGATCAATACGCAACAGGAAGCAGTATTATGCCGCAAAAGAAAAATCCGGATATGGCTGAGCTCATTCGCGGAAAAACAGGTAGAGTGTATGGCAATTTATTTAGCTTGCTTACTGTAATGAAAGGATTACCACTCGCTTACAATAAAGACTTGCAAGAAGACAAAGAAGGAATGTTTGATACAGTAAAAACAGTAGAAGGATGCCTTCATATTATGGCAGGCATGCTTGAAACAATGACTGTAAACAAAGAAAAAATGGGGCAAGCTGTGACGCAAGATTTCTCTAATGCAACAGAAATTGCCGACTATTTAGCAAGCAAAGGACTGCCGTTCCGTCAAGCTCATGAAATTGTTGGGAAGTTAGTTCTACATTGCACACAAAAAGGAATTTATTTATTAGATGTACCACTTGAAACGTATAAAGAAATGAGTCCGTTATTTGAAGAAGATTTATATGAAGTTCTTTCACCTTATGCAGCTGTAAAGCGCCGTAACAGTGCTGGTGGAACAGGGTTTGAGCAAATCGAAAAAGCTTTGGAGAAGGCGAAAGGGTTAGTTGGAGAGTTTGTTGGAAGTTAAATGATGCTTGATATAGAAGGTAAGGTGCTTTTTTAGAAGTACCTTACCTTTTTGTGTTTAGATTTTTAGGTATGTATCTATCATTTCATAATTGTTTTTCATAATCATAAAATGATGATTCTCATGTATCGCTAATAGCTGAATAGATTGAATAAGGTTAGGGTAGTGAGCGATTGGATCTAAAAATACGATATGTCCTGCAATATTTTCTTCTATATTTTCAACTAGTTTCTTTATTTCATCTGTTTCACGTGAAAGTAATTCTTCTAATTCTTTTACATTCATAGAGTAATAGACTTTTTTGGAAGGGATTAAAATCCAAGGAGCTTTCATTCCTTTACCGTGTTTTTCTTTATATTCGGCATAAATATCATGTATGTCAGTTGCGAATGGAGCGTTTTTTCTTAGTTTGGCATAAGGGATAAGAGTGAAAGAAAATTTAATTGCTACTTTTAGCATCTTTGCAATTAAATATAAATGATAAAAATGTTCACCGATAGACCATATCCCGTCCTCTTTCCTATACCATAGTTGTTCGTGTGAAAGGGAATGGAGATGAGGAAGGAACTCGTTCCTTTGTACATGTAATGTATGAAAATGTTTTGAGATATTTTCAGATTGCATATTTTAGTATCCTCCATGTTTTTTCCTAATTATAACATTTTCCGTATGAATTTAATTAAGCCTAGAACAATATGTTCTAGGCTTAAAGTATCATCGATTAATCATACTTATGTCGATCTTCTGTAATTCGAATATACTCAATATCCATCAAATCTCGAAGCAATGCACCGTTACTTAGTTCCACACCATGTTTCTCTTTAAAATGAGTACGAATCGTATGTAACATTTCGATTTCTTTCCCATTCACATCTAAAATAATACGTTCAGAATCATTCATGTAGCATCCTCCTTTTTTAAACATATATATTTTGTCCGTCTATTTCTAAAAAATGTATGTTAATGTAATGTTAGGAAATGAGAAAGGAATGGAAAATGAGGCGTATTTATTTTATAGGGATAATTTTGTACACGCTAATTGTATTGCACGTTGCATTCCCGAGCATATTTTCATTTGAGAATGTAGACACAGTACACGTTGCGATATTTATCTTTACTTTATTTGTGATAGATTGCTGTATTTTGATATGGCTTTCGAAAAGAAAAAATGTACAAGATAAAACAGAAATAGAACGGAAAAAGAGAAAACGTTCATTTTGGATGACAACGTATTGTTTTTCTTTAGTGATTGCTGCTGCATTTTTTAGTGAGCATATTCCACTAGAAAGATTGGATATTGAATTTTGGGCAATCGTATTTGCATGTTATTTTTTCATGCATTTTCTTCCTTATATGAAAGAAAGGCGAGGAGAAGAGGAAGATCCGATTGAAGAAGAAGTGAGAGAACAAGAGAGTAAGAGAATAGAAGAAGACATAAAGAAACTTGGCGAACAAAAGTGGTATTTGAAATCAAAAATTATATATGTCCTTTGTTTCATTACGCCGCCAATCGGTTATTTGTATGTTTTCTTACTTCGTAAAAAAATGACAGAAGATGCAAAGCAAACGTACTTAACGGTTGCGACGATAATGATGGCACTGTGGTCTTTGAAGTTCCTGCCCCCCTATGTGTTGGCAGTTACCGTTGTTGTTGTAGCATGTCTTATATTTATAGTGAAGTTTGTGAAATGAAAAACACCAAGCCTATGTGGACTTGGTGTTTTATTTATCCCGCTATTTGCGGGCAGTAAGACTCCCACCTCAAAATTCGGCGAATGCGAAGAAGTTAGGTGGGAGATCAACGGCCCGTAAACGCCCGATTGGTGAAGGCTAATAATCAGTGGGGGATGGACAAAAGCCCCACTGATTTAAAGTTTCACTTTATAAATTAAAGATCACCTTGCTCCTCGTCACCACGAACAACAAGGACATCGCATTTCGCGTAGCGAATAATATGTTCAGAGACGCTACCAATTAGGAAACGTTCTACAGCATTTAAACCAGTTGCACCACACATGATTAAATCCACTTTATGGTTTGGAGCGATTTCTTTTGAAATTTTAGATTTAGGATTACCAAATTCTAATACAGTTTCCACTTTTTCAAGACCAGCTTCAAGCGCAGTTTTTTTGTAGTCTTCTAATAAGTCTTCTGCAAATAGATTTGCACGTTCAGCAATTGCGCGGCTATAAGCTTCTACTGCTGAGTACGCTTTTACATCAACGATATGAGCAATTGTTAATGTTGCATTGTTTCGTTTTGCGACTTGAATTGCTTTTTTAAAGGCTTTTTCTGCTTCTTTAGAACCATCCACCGCGATTAAAATATTTGTATATGTATTATTCATAGTAAATTCCTCCCAATCATTTTTATTACCGTTTACAACTTTATTATAAAACAAATTTTGGTAATGCGCTTGTCGGAAACGTTACAGAATTTTGAAAACTTTGCTTTAATTCATTTTAGTTGTAATTGAAGCGAGAACTTGTTACATATGGAGTATAGCAATTTAAAAGGAGGCAGTTTTGTGAGACATGCGCTCATTACAGCCGGTACGAAAGGTTTAGGAAAGCAAGTAACAGAAAAGTTATTGGCTAAAGGATATTCAGTAACAGTAACATATCATAGCGATACAAGTGCTATGGAAACGATGAAAGAAACATATAAAAATATGGAAGAACGTCTACAGTTCGTGCAAGCTGATGTCACGAAAAAGGAAGATTTACATAAAATAGTAGAAGAAGCGATGAGCCGTTTTGGCAAAATTGACTTCTTAATTAATAATGCTGGTCCTTACGTATTTGAAAGGAAAAAATTAGTCGATTATGAAGAAGACGAATGGAATGAAATGATCCAGGGTAATTTAACAGCGGTGTTTCATTTATTAAAACTTGTCGTACCAATTATGAGAAACCAACAATTTGGCCGTATTATTAACTATGGATTTCAAGGGGCAGATAGTGCGCCTGGATGGATTTATCGTTCAGCCTTTGCAGCTGCGAAAGTCGGACTTGTTTCTTTAACGAAAACAGTCGCATACGAAGAAGCTGAATACGGTATTACTGCGAATATGGTATGTCCTGGTGATATAATTGGTGAAATGAAAGAGGCAACGATTGAAGAAGCACGAAATCTGAAAGGTAGTAACACACCAATTGGTAGATCTGGAACAGGTGAAGATATCGCAAGAACCATTTCGTTTTTATGTGAGGACGATTCTGATATGATTACTGGCACGATTATTGAAGTAACAGGTGCTGTTGATGTTATTCATAGACATCGATAGAATTAAATAAAGTGAAGTTTCGAACAATTGGACAGTTTATCTTTTATACTGAGAGGTACGGATAATACTGTCCTTTCATGTAAGATTAAATCTATCGGAAAACTTGTATTATTTTTTGTCAAATATTGAGATATTATGTTAGAATATAAGAGCGTAGAAAGCGCTTTAAAAAATGATTCAGGGGTCATTTCATAACTCAAGGGGGAACTAATAATGCGTATCGGTATTCCAACAGAAATTAAAAACAATGAAAACCGTGTGGCAATGACGCCAGCGGGAGCTGTACATTTAGTACAAAATGGTCATGAAGTTTTTGTTCAAAAAGGAGCAGGTATAGGATCAGGCTTTACAGATGAAGAATACGTACAAGCCGGTGCGAAACTTGTTGAAACTGCTGAAGAAGCATGGAATCAAGAGATGGTTATGAAGGTAAAAGAGCCAGTTGCAAGTGAATACGGCTATTTCCGCGAAGGTTTAATTTTATTCACATACTTACACTTAGCTCCAGAACCAGAATTAACGAAAGCATTAATTGATAATAAAGTGGTATCAATTGCATACGAAACAGTACAATTAGACAATCGTTCTTTACCATTACTTGCACCAATGAGTGAAGTAGCTGGTCGTATGTCTGCACAAATCGGTGCACAATTCCTTGAGAAAAACAAAGGCGGTAAAGGTATCTTGCTTGCAGGCGTTCCAGGGGTGAAACGCGGCAAAGTAACAATTATCGGCGGTGGTCAAGCTGGTACAAACGCAGCGAAGATTGCAGTAGGTTTAGGTGCAGATGTAACAATCATCGACTTAAGTGCAGAACGTCTTCGTCAGTTAGATGACATTTTCGGAAATCAAGTAAAAACGTTAATGTCTAACCCGTATAACATTGCAGAAGCTGTAAAAGAATCTGATCTTGTAATCGGTGCAGTATTAATCCCAGGTGCAAAAGCGCCAAAACTTGTAACAGAAGAAATGATTCAATCAATGGAACCAGGTTCTGTCGTTGTAGATATCGCGATTGACCAAGGTGGTATTTTCGAAACAACTGACCGTATTACAACTCATGACAACCCAACTTACGAAAAACATGGCGTTGTTCATTATGCAGTTGCAAATATGCCAGGTGCGGTTCCACGTACATCAACTCTTGCATTAACAAACGTAACAGTACCATATGCAGTACAAATTGCTAACAAAGGCTATAAAGACGCTTGCTTAGGCAACTCTGCATTATTAAAAGGTATTAACACATTAGATGGCTATGTAACATTCGAAGCAGTAGCAGAAGCACACGGCTTACAATACGCTGATGCAAAAGAGCTTCTTGAAAAAGCTCCTGCTTTATCATAATAGAAATAAAATAAAGACCTTTCCTTTGTAGGAAGGGTCTTTTTGTTTAAATTAATTATCTAATTTCTTCAAAATTTTCAAGCCGAACATCATTGTGAAGAAAAGAATTCCAAACAAGTAATACAGGGCATACTCTACTCGTATCGTCGAATTTTCGTTGGTGATATATAAAACAAATAGTATCGCAGAGCCGATTAAATGAGAGAGACCGAAAATTTGGGCCATAAGCTTTAAACTCATTTTCTCAATTCGTTCATCCATCTCAGGTAATGGGTATTTCTCGGGCTCTTTCTTTTTTTTCTTAAAGAATATTCGTTTTACTACAAATAGTACCAAGGCTAAGAGTATGTATACGCCAGCGAATAGAAGGACAGAACGAATCTTTTCTCCATCACTACTATTGAAATAAAGAAAAGTCGATCCTAATACTAAAATGGTAAGATTTGGAAAGGATTCTTGATTAAAAGTATTTTTCATTCTTTTTCCTCCCCAGTTTTATCTAATTGAAATAAATCTTCTACTTTACAGTTGAAAAACTCACATAATTTCAATGCTAATTCTAAACTTGGGTTGTATTTATTCTTCTCGATAGCGATGAGGGATTGTCTAGTGATTTGAACAGAGGAAGCTAATTGCTCTTGGGTGATGTCTCTAACAACGCGGAATTGTTTCACCTTATTTTTAATCAAATATACAAAGTCTCCTTTTTGTAAATTTGTTACATTTATTATATCCATTTTTAGGTAATTAGTAAATGAAACTTTACAAAAAGTAAACAAAACTTTACGTGAAATATAGCTTGTTACGATGTTGTTTTTTGTGATAATTTGGAATTGAGTAAAAATGAAAGTTGGAAGAGGGGATTGGGTGGGAAGAACTATGGAAACAGTAAATCTATTAGAGTTAACAAAAGATATTCAAGATCAACATAAAAACTTCGTCGTTTCAAATATAAATAATCATTGCTTACGAATCGCTGTATTTACTGGTGAATATGATTGGCACTATCATTCTAATTCGGATGAATTATTTATTGTGCTAGAGGGAGAACTACTTATCGACTTTGAAGATGGAGAAACGGCGGTTTTAAAGCCAAATGATTCTATCTTAATTCCAGCGTGCACGATCCATAGAACGAGAGCGTTAAAGAGAACAGTAAATCTTTGTTTTGAAAATATAGAAGCTGATACGATTAAAGTGGAGCAGTTATGAAAAAATTATCTGTAGCCGAGTATAGAAAAATCCTTCCGATTTTAGAAAGTAATACAAGAATGACGACGTTTGCTTATGCGGTATGTGACCAAATGATAGATGGTGAGATTTTTACCAACGAGAAGTTAACAGTAGGACTAATTCGTACAGTTAACGGTATCTATTATTTATTTGGTGATACGGAAGATCAAAATTATAACGAAGATTTATTTGCGTATTTAAAAATGGCTATTGAAAAAACAGAGAAGAGATTTACACTCTTCACTTCAAGTGACGAGTGGGAAATGATGATTGAAGGGCGTTTTAGTAATGCACTTCGGGACATGCCTCGAATGAAATTCCAACGAGAAATTTCTGAAGAGAGAAAACGAGATGCAAACAAAAATACATATGAAGTGAAGCGTATTGATAAAAGTGATATAGAACGAAGCAGTGAATTTACAGAGAAGTATTATAAAGAATATTGGGGATCAAAAGAACTATTTTTGAACGGTGGTTTCGGATTTTATATAGAACAAGATGGGATAATTGTAGCTGAATGTGTTTCGATATTTAGCGGGAATGGGTTTGCTGAAATTGATATTGTGACGCATGAAGCATATCAAGGGAAAGGATTAGCCCAAGCTGTTGCAACACGGTTCATTGAACATTGCATGCAAAATGATATTACACCGTGCTGGGATTGCTATGTAGACAATATTCCTTCGCAAAAACTAGCTAGTAAATTAAGTTTTTATGATCCAATAGAGTATAGATTGTTTGTACGTAAGAAAACGGGGGAATAAAAATGAATGTGGAGTTAACGAGATTTAAAGTGAAACACAGTAAAAGTCATCGTGTAGATGAATGGATGCAGCTTCTTAATGACAATATGAAAGAAGTGCTTTTGACACTAAACGACGAAAAGATGTACGTTGAGACAATTTTCCGGGAAATAAGAGTGGGAGAAGAGTACTTATATTGGTATTCTGTGCAAGGAGAAGGCGGGGCTCTTGTCGAAAATTCTCATCATGAAATTGATAAAAAGCACTTAGCATTTTGGTATGAATGTATTGATGAAGAAGCACCATCTGTTGATATGAAAACAGAAGTTGTTATGATTCAAGATGTTGTGAAGGAAGCGATGAAATAATAGAATAGTATGTTGGAGATAAGCACATCAAAATAGGTGTGCTTTTTATTTTGAAAAAAATTTATAGAAAAGCTGTATACATTTTACGCTCTCAAACGTTGAGTATATAGAAAGGAGAGCCGGATGAGCCATGATACGTTTGAAATATTATTAATAGAGAAGTCAAAAGCTGTGTTTGGATATTTAATTAAGATTGGAGCAGATAGAAAAGAAGCGGAAGATATTGTACAAGATACGTTGTACAAAGCTTTATTACTTATGGAGGAAATACCGTTGGAACATTTAACACCGTGGCTCTTTAGAGTTGCGATCAATCAGCACCGAGATTTACATCGAAAAGAAAAAAGACTAAATCCCATTGCGATTGAATCCGTCGTGCTTATTGGTCAAAAGTCGTTAGATGAAGTGCTTTTAACAAGTGAACTACAAGGCGAGGTACAAGAAATATTGGAGACGATGACGGAGGATTATCGTCATATTTTACTGTTGAAATATGAATATGAACTATCTTATAAGGAAATTGCCATTTTATTAAGTATGAAAGAAGAAACAGTGAAAACAAGTTTGTACCGTGCAAGAAATCAATTTAAAAAATTGTATAGGAGGAGAAACGATGAGTCGGAAGGACTTTGATTTGAATATGGATGATAAGCAGATGAAGACTTTGATGAAGAAGGCGAAGAGGAAGCAGTTTTGGAGAAATCTCGTGATTTCAGTAGTTGTGACATTGGTCTTGATTATAGGTAGTATGAGTTTGTTAATTTATTTTAACGAGAAGAATAAGCGAGAAATGGATCAGAGAGTATATTTACGACACAGTGTTCAAGGGCCTAATATTATTTTTAATGGACATACAAAACTAAGTATGGGAATAGCTAGCGGTACAATGATGTACAGTTCTTATAAAAATATTCAAGGACAACCAGTTAAATGGATTGATGAAATTTATGAGTATTCGATCTTTGGTTATAGTCAAAAAAATGATAATGGAAATACAGGTTTAGAAGAAGAGGATATAAATAAACAATCAGAATTTGCTACAAGGCAAGATTACAATAGACAGACAATGCAAAGAGAAATGCGATTTTATTTACCTTTTGTAAAGTATTTAAATTATGTTAATGATTTAGAGAGAATTAGTGAATTGCAGAATAAAGTCGCAGAGGTAGCACTATCTTTTGATAAGGCATATACAGCGGAGGAAGTAGTGAAAATGCTTCCTGAAGGAATACGACCAGTGTGGCTTTGGGTAGATACATATGATGAAAAGAAAGCAGATACGTATACTGGATTAGCGGATCCTGAAACCGAAGCGGTGTTAAATGCAGAGGTAGCAATGAATATTTTTGGTTTTGAGGGTAGTTATGCTGATAAGAAGGAAGATGAGTACGAGGATATTAACGGAAACTCAGCGGGGTTTCTTGGATCTATGAAATCTTTAAGTGAAAATAAAGGGGGATTTCAAGAGTATTTTAGGACAAACTATAATGAAATAAAAAACACCGAACCGAAAGACTTACAAATATACGGTGTAGTTGTAACAGGTAAAACAGAGGATTTACAAAGTTTACAAGGAGCACCATATATTAAGGCAGCTGTTAGAGGTGTAACAGTTGAGAAATATTGATTACAAGTAATTAATGTGAATAATCAGAAAACTTATGTTATAATATGGAAAAAGGAGGTTTATATGAGGCAAATACATGGAGCAATTTATATTTACATAACAATGTTTTTCGTAGGAGCATCTTATGGTTTAGGGCATGTGTATTCGCATCCTGTATTAACCTTTTTGAGTGGAGCATGTATGGCGTTTGCGCTTCTTGTCCACCTTTTCTCAGTTTGGATCGTGAAATTTCAAATAAATATTAGTGAAATAGAAGAAGGCACTTTTTAAGGGGCCTTCTTTTTTTAATAATATTTTGGAAGCTCTCGTAGCAATTTTTCAATTTCGCATTCGGTTTCTTCACATATAGACAGTGTGCGTAGTTTGAAAAATAAGCTGCGTAAGAAAGATTTAATATTTCCGTATAGATACTCGTATGATTTAATGTGTAATGTTTGTTTTTGGACGGGTAATTGGGCTACTAAGTCATGAAGGGCTGCTATGAGTACTTCTTCCTTTAGACCATTTTGTAGCATGGAGACAATCGGATAAACGAGACGCTCGTCTTCTTCATATTTGTAGTAAACAGAATGGACACAAACCTTGTTTAATAAAGTTTGTAATATTTCTTCGTAATGTAAAGTTTCCAGTTTAGGACTATGAACGAGCGCTTCAAATGTATCAGAAGCATGA
>Ga0213824_1001237_pt1 | contig 15563 bp, 9 predicted proteins | sample MC6MC0906MG_FD_179892 | JGI IMG/M metagenome (GOLD analysis project Ga0213824, IMG submission 179892) | Enriched soil aggregate microbial communities from Iowa State University, Ames, United States - MC6-MC0906-MG | ecosystem: Environmental > Terrestrial > Soil > Unclassified | place: USA: Iowa...
TGAGGGCTTTGATACATTAGAATTTTCTCGTATCCCTCCTACATTAGATGAAGTCATGGTAGCGACGGTTGATTTAGCTCGTTTATCGAATATAAAAGTCGCTTTCGTCTTAGGGATGAATGATGGAGTTTATCCAACTCGTATGGAGTATGAAGGATTGCTGTCAGATACAGAACGTGAATGGTTTAGTCAAATTGGCTATGAGCTTGCGCCAACATCTAAAAATCGTTTACTGCAAGAAAATTTCTTACTATACCGTGCTTTAACGACACCATCTGATAAATTATATATGTCCTATCCAACAGCTGATGAAGAGGGCAAGGCGCTATTGTCCTCACTCTATATAAAGAAAATTATCGGCAATGATAGAACGACTGGGCTTTTGAGTGGTGTCAAGGTTGAGCGAGTTGTGATTGATCCAATTGAATTACTTGAAGAAAGTGCTTTACCATATTTACGTCATCCACGTACAGCTTTAGCACATTTAATGGTTCAAAAACGCCAAGCTGAGCACAGTCGTGAGCTTGCGCCAGAGTGGCTTGCCTTACAAAAATTTTATACGCAGGACCCTTATTGGGCACTCATTTTTGAACGAGTTTTACATCCAATTACACATAAGAATGAAGCAGAGCCATTGGAAAACTACATTACACAGGAATTATATGGTCAAAAGCTAACATCTAGTGTGTCTCGTATTGAGAAATATTTCCGTTGTCCATTTTCGCATTTTACAACGTATGGGCTTCGTCTAGAAGAGCGGGAAGAGTATAGACTAGAAACATTTGCAATGGGCGATTTATTCCATGAGGCATTGAAATGGATTACTGAAGAGACACACCGTCAGCAGCTATCATGGATACGTTTAACAAAGCAGCAAATTAAACAATTAGCAAGACAAGCCGTTGAGCAAATTGTTCCGGTATTTTCACATCAAATTTTACTGTCAAGCGCACGCTATCGCTATATTCAGCGAAAACTTATTCGTATTGTCGAGCGAACAATGACGGCACTTACACAGCATGCGAATGTGTCTCACTTTAAGCCAATTGCTATTGAGGCATCTTTTGGGCCAGGGCAACATGAACAGCTACCTCCACTTGAAATTGATTTAACAGGTGGTAAGAAAATGTTTATGCGTGGTCGTATTGATAGGGTGGATAGTGCGGCTATTGACGATCGTTCATATTTACGGATTGTCGATTATAAATCATCCGCTCGTGATTTAGATTTGAATGAGGTCTACCACGGGTTGTCTCTTCAGGTGCTAACGTATTTAGATGTAGCGATGGAAAATGCCTCTTACTGGCTACCTGGTGAAGCGGAGCCAGCTGGGGTTCTTTATGTACATGTCCACAATCCGATGCTAAAGCTTGATAAGGATTTAAGCGACAGCGAAATTGAGGAAGACCGTTTAAAACAATACAAAATGAAAGGTCTTTTGTCAGAAAATGCGGAGGCCATTATATCGATGGACGAGCAGTTAGAGGAATCGAGTGGGCATTCGAAAATTATTCCTGTCTATATGAAAAAAGATGGGACACCGTCAGAATCTCAGTCACGCATTGTACCTGTTAATGATATGAAAAATCTACAACATTTTGTACGGCGCAAGCATCAAGAAGCTGGCAATGGAATTTTAGCGGGGGATACCTCCATAAGTCCTTATAAACTAAAAACAAAAACAGCATGTGACTACTGTCAATTTACAGCTGTTTGTCAATTTGACCCATCTGATGGTAAACAAAACTATCGTCAGTTACAGCAAGCAAAACCGAATGATATCGTTGAGAAAATTCGGAAGGAGATGAAGTAAGTTGGTACAAAAAATACCTGAAAAGCCAGCGGAAGTCACATGGACAGACGACCAGTGGAAGGCAATTTATGCAAGTGGTCAGGATACACTTGTATCGGCTGCGGCAGGCTCTGGTAAAACGGCAGTCCTTATTAATCGCATGATTGAGAAGGTAGTTGCAACAGAGAATCCCATTAATGTGGATGAGTTACTTGTTGTAACCTTTACAAATGCATCTGCTGCTGAAATGCGTCATCGTATGGCTGAGGCACTTGAAAAAGCTATTGCAGAAAATCCAACTTCCAATCATTTGCGACGCCAGCTAAGCCTTGTCAATAAAGCACAAATTTCAACACTGCATTCCTTCTGTTTAGCCATTGTCAAACAATACGCCTATATGCTAGATATTGACCCAGGCTTTCGTATAGCGAATGAGGCAGAGGTTGCTTTGTTAAGAGATGATATATTAGCAGATGTGCTAGAAAATGCTTACGATTCTGAGGATGAGGCAGAGGTTCAAGCAATCTATAGGCTAGTTGATAGCTTTACATCGGATCGTGATGATCAGGCTATAGAAACTTTAATAAGCAAGCTTTATGATACGTCTCGTGTTCATGCAGAGCCTCAAAAATGGCTTCGTAGTTTACCAAAGACATATGACATAGCAGCAGACGTGACAATTGATGATTTAGAGCTGTCGAAATATGTGAAATTAACAGTCAAGCATAGTCTTGAAGAGGCATTCGTTTTAATTTCTGAAATGCGTGCCATTACGCTACAGCCTGCGGGACCTGGACCATATGCTGAAACCGCAGAGATGGATTTTGCTATGATTCAGGAAGGAATTCGTATTAGTCGTGAAGGAACGTGGCAGGAACTCTTTGATTATTTTGCTACTGTGAAATGGTCAACTTTAAAGCGTGTATCAAAGGATGCTTTAGTAGATGTGGAGCTACAGGAGCTTGCCAAGAAAAAGCGAGAGGCAGCTAAAAAAATTGTAAATAAGCTTAAAGAGACCTTTTTTGTGAGGACTCCTGCGCGTTTGCTTGAAGAAATTCGATTAATGAGTCCGACGATTGGAACATTAGTCGAATTGACAAATGTTTTTAGCGAACAGTTCCGCATGGCAAAATTAGAACGAGGAATTATTGATTTCTCGGATTTAGAGCATTTCGCATTGCAAATTTTAACTGTAGAAGTTGAAGGTGAATTACAGCCTTCACCTGTTGCTCTAGATTTAAAACATCATTTTAAAGAAGTACTTGTTGACGAATACCAAGATACAAATATGCTACAAGAAACAATATTACAGCTTGTGAAAACAGGTGATGAGCAGGACGGAAATCTTTTTATGGTTGGGGACGTAAAGCAAAGTATTGTGCGCCCATAAGGGTATTGTATATTTCACCATTTGGCGGTGAATAAACTATAGAAACGGTTTATATATCAACCGACTTATCTTGATGGGAAACCAAAGAGGGAGTGTAGCATGTCGGTTAAAGTCATAAGTTAGCCTAAACGGAAAGGCTACGACTGAATGGCAAGATATAAAAGATTTATATAAGGAAGAAGGCTAAACTGCTTGAAGAATAGTCCGAGTGGGGTCATGTTTAACCGTCTAGGAAACCGTTTGAAACCTAGAATCTATTCTGTTCAGCGTATTAAATGCTTGCGACTGAACATGGGATGCACAATCCTAGTTTCTGATTGACGAAAGAATAGACACTCTTCAAGATTGAAGAAAAGGATGAACGTTCCTTCCGACAATGAATCGAGCCTGTATACAATATACTAAATGGGGATTACCTAAGTTGGAATGCCACGAGGCTATGTACACGGGTACTGAAAATCCAATATGGTAACGGAGCTCTCGTAGTAGTCGGAGATAGGGAAAGCCTATTACATGGCGAAGGGGAGCAGCTTATAATGTATAAACAATGAGGAAAGGAGCGAAATGCTCTATGCAAAATTCAGAAATTGTCTTATACAATCTATCGAAACAATCAATGAAAGACGGATATACATTTGACCGTCTATACAGACATTTATACAATGAAGATTTTTATATAAAAGCCTATACGAAGATATACAAAAATAAAGGTAGTGCAACAAAAGGTATTGATGAAGAAACAGCGGATGGATTCGGGGAAGAAAATATTCAAGCAATCATTGATACGTTGAAAAATGAAAGCTATCAACCGAAGCCAATTCGTCGTCTTCATATCCCAAAGAAAAATGGTGATACACGACCACTTGGTATCCCTACGTTTACAGACCGTATCGTACAAGAAGTTTGTCGTATGATATTAGAAGCAATTTATGAGCCTAAATTTTCAAATCATTCGCATGGTTTCAGACCAAAAAGAAGTTGTCATACAGCATTAATCGAAATGAAGAAAACCTTTACAGGGGTAAACTGGTTCATTGAAGGCGATATAAAAGGATTTTTCGATAACATCAATCATCAAATATTAATTACTATTTTAAGAAAACGTATCAAAGATGAAAAATTCATTCGTTTAATGTGGAAGTTCTTAAAAGCAGGATTCGTTGAAAATTGGCGATTCCAAAAGACGTATAGTGGAACTCCACAGGGCGGTATTATTAGTCCGTTACTAGCGAATATTTATCTAAATGAATTTGACGATTATATTGAAAAAGAATTAAAGCCTTCTTTTGATTTAGGTGAACCAAAAAAACGTAAACGTAATACTGAATATCGAAAATATGATATGCGTAACCAACGTTTGCATAAAAAGATTAATGCAACAGAAGATGAAGTCTTGCGAAAAGAAATGATTGAAGAATATAAGGCGAATAAGAAAATATTGCTTAATTTACCGTACTATGAGTCGAACACGGACACATATAAAGCAATAAAATATGTACGTTACGCAGATGATTTTATTGTTGGCGTTAATGGTAGTAAAGAAGATTGTGAAATGCTTAAGCAAGCAATGAAAGACTTCTTACAAAATTATTTACAACTTGAATTGTCAGAAGATAAGACGCTCATTACGCATAGTACAAAGTTTGCGAACTTTTTAAGCTACGATATATCAATTAGCAATGATTTAAGTACAGCGAAAGATAAAAACGGTGTTATTAAACGTAAATATAGAGGATATGTACAATTACGAATACCTAAAGGAACAATTGAAAAAGTAATTGTAAAAAATAAAATGGTCAAAGACATTGATGCGAAACAATGGGATATGTTGCATCGACCAAGATTAGTTGGACTTTCTGATCTAGAAATCATCGAAACGTATAACGCAGAGCTACGTGGTTTATATAATTATTATGCTCTAGCGGAAAATGTAAACCGAAAAATGTGGCAATTACGTTATGTAATGGAATATAGCTGTTTAAAAACACTTGCGAATAAATACAAATCCTCAGTAGCAAAAATGAAGGTTAAGTTTAAACAAGGTAAGTATTGGGGAGTAAAATACGAAACAAAACAAGGCGAAAGAATAGCATATTTCTATAAAGATGGTTTTGAAAAGAAGAAAGAAAGCGTCAGAGCAACAATAGACGAACTACCTAATCTTTATGTATATCAGGGCAGAAATGATTTAGAAAAACGACTAAGTGCAAGTCAATGCGAATTATGTGGAGATAATCACCCCGATACAAAATTCGAAATTCATCACATAAATAAAGTGAAGAATTTAAAAGGAAAAGAATATTGGGAATGGACAATGCTCGCTAAGCAAAGAAAAACGCTAGTCGTGTGTGATAAATGTCATAAAGAAATTCATAAACAACGATAGATTTGTTATAAGTGGAGAGCCGTATACTCTGAGAGGAGTACGTACGGTTCGGGGAGGGGTTCACTGGAAACCTACTACAGAAATGTAGCAAGGCGCTGGGTTCCTACTCTACTACCGTTTCCGTTTAGCAGAACCAAAGCTTTTTATGCGAAAATATAGTGAGTTTCTAGAGACGCCAGATTTAACGGGAATGCGTATCGATTTAAACGCTAACTTCCGTAGTCGGAAAGAAGTGTTGAACGCTACGAACTATGTATTTGCACAAATTATGGGAGAGCGTGTTGGAGAAATTCTTTATGATGAAAATGCTTCATTAAAGCCAGCAGCGCCGTATGATGATAAAGAAGTTCCGGTAGAGCTAGTCATTATGCATCCTCCCGAGGAAGAAGCGTTGGACGAAGAGGCAGAAGATGTTGCAAGTGAAGCAGCTGAACTAGAGGAATTAAAAAAATCACAGTATGAGGCACGTTTTATCATTGAGCGTATTCGGCAGATGATGGAGGATGGGACAACCGTATTCGATACAAAAACGAAGACTGAACGTCCATTAAAATATAGTGATATTGTGATTTTAATGCGTTCAATGACATGGTCAACTGATTTAGTAGAAGAATTTAAGCTTGCGGGAATCCCTCTCTATGCAGAGTCCTCGAAAGGCTATTTCGATGCACTAGAGGTCATGATTATGCTGAATGTACTGAAGGTTGTTGATAACCCATATCAAGATATTCCTTTAGCCTCAGTGCTACGTGCTCCATTTGTTGGCTTAACTGAAAATGAGCTAGCAAAAATACGGCTAGCAGATTCAAAAGCGCCGTTTTATGATGCACTAAGGCAATTTATTCGAAGTGATGGGCATGGTGTACAATCTGACACTTTCGCGAAGCTTCAACGTTTTATGCTGGCATTTGAAAACTGGCGAGATTTAGCACGACGTGGTTCATTGTCAGATTTAATTTGGAAGATTTACTTAGATACGCATTATTACGAGATGGTTGGAGCTATGCCAAGTGGTAAGCAGCGTCAGGCCAACTTACGCATTTTGCATGATCGTGCTTTAATGTATGAGAAAACGGCCTTTCGTGGACTGTTCCGCTTTTTACGTTTTATCGATCGTATGCGTACGCGTGGTGATGATTTAGGAACTGCTAAATCGATTGGAGAAAAAGATGATGTTGTGCGTCTTGTGACGATTCACTCTTCAAAAGGATTGGAATACCCTGTTGTCTTTGTTGCAGGGATGGGGAGACCGTTTAATAAAATGGATTTCCACAATCCATATTTATTCGATCAAGATTTTGGTCTTGCAGTAAAGGCGATTGATCCAGAAAATCGTATTACCTATACATCCCTACCATTTTTAGCACTGAAGGAGAAAAAGGAGCTCGAAATGCGTGCTGAGGAAATGCGTGTATTGTACGTAGCAATGACACGTGCAAAGGAGCGACTTATTTTAATAGGGTCTGTGAAAAATTGGAGTAAAACGCTCGATAATTGGCTGGATGCACAAAGTTTACCGGTAGATGCTCCGCTTCAGGAGTATTTACGCGCGAGAGCTAATAGCTATTTTGATTGGCTTGGGCCTGCAGTTGCAAGACATACAGATTTTGCAGCAATCTCTAATTCCTCCTATAAGGCACCTGATGATGTAGCACATTGGTGGGTACGTGCTATCGAAACGAGCCACTATACGTATGACATACAAGGGTTAGAGGATGAGGTACAGCAAATGCTAGAAACGCCAGAGGATGAAGCATTGCTGTCAGAAATTACGACGCGCTTTCAAGCACAGTATCCATTTCAACAATCGACACAAAAACGCTCAAAAACATCAGTTAGTGAAATTAAGCGTTTAGAAAATCTTCAGCGACAGGAGGAGCCTGAATATTACTTTTCAATACCTTCTAAGCAAAAAACGACAACCATTGCGCCACGTCCAACCTTTTTACAGGACAAACAGCTAACAGGCGCAGAAATTGGAACAGCTGTCCACACAGTTATGCAGCATGTACCTCAAAATGGCTTTACGAACGTACAGGAGGTAAAGGAGTTTGTCGCCGATTTAGTGGCAAGACAGCTACTGACAGAGGCTGAGGGGACGGTTGTTCCATGGAAAAAAATATATAATTTCTTTACAACAGACGTTGGACTTCGCTTTAAAAAAGCAAAGCAAATACGTAGAGAAATGCCTTTTACGATTAGTAGAGTAGATGAAGATGGCGATGCTCAAATTGTACAAGGGATTATTGACTGTTTATTTGAGGATGAATATGGTGAATGGATCTTGCTTGATTATAAGACAGATCGCATCCAATCACATTTTGCTGAGGAGCCAGCACTCTCGAAGGAACTATTAGGACGATATGGTGTTCAACTCAGAGTTTATAGTGAGGCAATTGAAGCTATACTTCAAATCAAAGTGAGTGATAAAGTTCTATATTTATTCGATATTGAACAGGCTATACATGGGTAAGTAAACGCACTGTGTTAACGGGGATGTCTTTATTACTATTAGTAAGTATTGCAAAATCTTGTAGCTTACCACGCCCTGTTTTCACTAAAGCGTTATCTTCATTCAGCAAATGTTTTCTGTAGCGAAAGCGAAGCGTCAGCTACAAATGTTTTAGTAGCGAAAGCAAAGCGACAGCTACAAATGTTTTAGTAGCGAAAGCAAAGCGACAGCTACAATTATTTTAGTAGCGAAAGCAAAGCGACAGCTACAAATGTTTTAGTAGCGAAAGCAAAGCGACAGCTACAAATGTTTTAGTAGCGAAAGCAAAGCGACAGCTACAATTATTTTAGTAGCGAAAGCAAAGCGACAGCTACAAATGTTTTAGTAGCGAAAGCAAAGCGACAGCTACAATTATTTTAGTAGCGAAAGCAAAGCGACAGCTACAAATGTTTTCTATAGCGAAAGAAGCGACAGCTACAATTACGCTAAGGCGAAATTGATTATATAGAGGAGGCTATTTTGTGGAGTTAAAACCGACAATGTTGCAGGAACGCATTGCAACATTAGATATATTACGTGGTATAAGCTTACTAGGTATTTTACTCGTTAATATGTTCGCCTTTTATTTGCCAATGCCATATATTGATTTGGCATCATGGTTTACAACACCATCAGATATGGTGTGGCAGCAAAATTTAGATATTTATGTACAAAGTAGCTTTTATCCACTGTTTGCCATGTTATTTGGTTATGGACTTGCAATGCAATGGAAGAAAGCGCAAAGTCGTGAACAAAATTTCTATACGATAGGACTGCGAAGACTTTCTGTATTATTTGTATTTGGTTTTTTACATGCTGTGCTCATTTGGTGGGGCGACATTTTGATGACTTATGCATTTTGTGGCATTTTTTTATTGCTATTACTACGACTACATCCTATTTGGTTATTATCAATCGGTATTATGATTAACAGTGTTATGCAAGTTTTCATGGTATTTATTGTAGGGTTTGTTAACTTTAATACAGCAGTTGATGAGTATTTAGATATTACTTCAGTAGAGCAAGCAATCACTGCTTATGGAACGGGAAGTTGGCTAGATGCTTTTATGCAACGTTTAACCGATTTATCTGTCCAAGCGGGGATAGGCATGTGGTTTGCGGCATTATTTACAGTTTTGCCATACATGTTAATTGGTGCTGCAGCTTCTAAATGGCGTTTAGTGGAACGAGCGAAGGAGTTAAAATGGCTATGGCTGACGTTAGCAATAGCTGGATTGACAATTGGTATTTTTATCAAGAGCTTACCTATCATGTTTACTCGTACGTATTTCTTAGATTATTTGAAAGTATACATAGGTGGTCCAATTTTATCAGTTGGTTATATTGGGGTTATTGTATTACTTTGCTTACTGCCAGTTGTACCAAAGTTACTCAGTCCTTTTGCAAAAATGGGGCGCATGTCGTTAACGATGTACATACTTCAATCGATCATTGGAACATGTTTATTTTATCAATTTGGATTTGGTTGGTATGGAAAAGTAAGCGTCGCAACAGGCGTGTTAATTGCAGTAGGTATTATTGTTGTACAAATGATTGTGGCGGAGATTTGGCTAGCAAAATGGAAACAAGGTCCGTTAGAGGCTTTATGGCGTAAATTAACATATAAGGCGAATGCTAAAGTAGGTTAATGTTTTATCAATATAAGGTATTCGATTCTCGTGCAATCTAGCAATCGACGGCGGAAATCAGCCTTCATCTTTAATGAGATGGAAACATATAGTTAATAATCACGTCTTGTATTATAAGAATAATTTATTGCGATTTGGCTCATCATTAAAGTTGGTGATGGCATTTGTTAAAACATATGTCATGTATATAAGTTGATTGGAGTGGAGGCTGGGCGACTCCTTGGGGATTAGCAATAGAAGAGGAACGAAGGCTAAGAGCATCACGTCCTGTGATAACGCCTTCGTGACCAACTTCCTGTTGCCCCGACGCCCCCAGGAAAGCGCCCAGCTGACGTAAATCAACCCCACATTATGGTGAATGGCCCCGCGGTTGATTAGGAATAAAAATTATTGTCGCAAAAGTAAGGCAATTTCTATTATTTTGTTGTATCATGTAGAAAAAAGAAGGAGCTCTGAAAATCATGAAAATTTTATCGTTTAAACTAGGTGGACATGTAAGCTTTGGACCAAAAGTAAAAAAAGAAGAAGCGGTATGGGATGTACTCGCTATTCAGAATGAACTTCAAGTTCTCCCTTCTTTTTCAAGTTCAATCGTAGATGGCATTGCTTTAGGCTTTGATTTTGTTGAACAGATTCGTAAATTAGTAGAAGCCGCTGAAAAATCAGATCGTGCTGAAAGCTTCAAACGTGAATTTACAGTGATTGAATGGTTATCACCAATTCCACGTACACCAAAAAATATTATGTGTATTGGTAAAAACTATGATGAGCATGCAAAAGAAATGGGTGCAGAAGCAGCACCAACAGAATTAATGGTATTTACAAAATCTCCGACTGCTATTGCTGCTGATGGACAAACACTATCGATCCATGCTGATCTTTCATCTAAAATGGATTATGAAGGCGAATTAGCAATTGTCATTGGTAAGCGTGGTAAAAATATTCCGAAAAACTTAGCATACGATTATGTATTTGGTTACACAATTGCTAATGATATAACAGCTCGTGATTTACAAGAAAAACATAAGCAATTCTTCTTAGGTAAAAGCTTAGAAGGAACTTGTCCACTGGGGCCTTATCTTGTAACAAAGGATGAAATTCCGAATCCACAAGATTTAACAGTGGTTACAAAAGTGAATGATGAAGTACGTCAAAACGGCTCTACAAAAGATATGATGTTCTCTGTAGAATCATTAGTATCGATTTTATCTCAACACGTAACATTAGAGCCAGGTGATGTTATTTTAACGGGTACTCCATCAGGTGTTGGAAAAGGCATGAATCCACCACAATTTTTAAAAGCTGGAGATACTGTGAAAGTATCCATTCAAGGCATTGGTACATTAGTGAATCATTTTGAATAACTTTTCAAATCCGCGTGAGTGAACACTCCGCGGATTTTTAAGTTTATTCTGTGAACACTATTGTAATGTTTGAAACCCTTTCCAACACATGGTAGGATAGAGTTTGATAGAAAAAGAATATGAGGTGGGACAATAATGAGTTTTTTAACTAGCCAAACGCATTTGCATATTACTACTTGGGTAGTAGGTATCGTAATCTTTTTGATTGCAGCATTTATGGGCAAGAATTCAAAAGGCTTACATATGACATTACGTTTATTCTACGTTTTAATTATCATCACTGGTGGAGCACTCTTTATTACTGGCATGGATTATGGTCAAGGTATGCTCTACGGCTTTAAATTTATAGGCGGTATTTTAGTCATTGGTATGATGGAAATGGTATTAGTACGTAAAGAGAAAAATAAACCAACAGGTATGTTTTTGATTTTATTTGCAGTATTCTTACTGATTACAATGTTCCTAGGTTTCAAATTGCCAATGGGACAAAGTTTCTTAGCATAATTGTTCGGAAAGTCGTGAAGATTTCGCTTCACGACTTTTATTTTTTAGAAAGGTGGATCACGCTCGGGTAGGCGGGGGAACAGCTCAGGTAAGATGATGATCTGCTCGGGTAGGCGGGAAAACTCCTCAGGTAGTCGGAAAATCTACTCATGCAAAGCACACGACTGCCCAGGCGATGAGTTCAATCGCTTCACGTAGCCGATGAATCGATCAAAAGGAGAAGTTGACACCTTTTTGCCGTAATTTATTTTGCATTTTCGGAAAATATTTTTAAATAATAGCGACGTCACTGTTTTATTTGGTAAAATGACGAAGGATTGGTTTGAAAGAGAGGGAATAAAAGTGAAATTCAAGAAGTGGATAAGTGCGACGGCTGCATCGCTTTTACTAGCAACTTCATTGGTGAGCACTATACCAGTTGCACATGCTGATGAAGCATCAACAAGAACAATTGCAGAAGAAAGCATCTATGATTTACTAGTTGACCGTTTCTTTAATAGTTCGGGCACTAACGATTTTGATACAAATACGCAAGACCCTACGAAATTTGCTGGAGGCGATTTTGCAGGTCTAAAAGATAAACTGAAATATATCGGAGAAATGGGCTTTACAATTGTTTCCATTGGACCGGTTTTTGCTACTGAGAAATATGATGGCTCGATGCCAACTAGCTACTCTACGATCGAGCGTCATTTTGGGACAAGTAAAGAGTTTCAAAGTGTTGTTGAGGCTTATAAAGCAAAAAATATGTCGATCATGGTGGATTTTCCACTTAACAATGTAAGTCCAAATCATGAGTGGGCAAAGGATCCAGCGAAAAAGGATTGGATTGCTTCAAGCAAAAATGGACAAGTACAGTGGGATTTAAAAAACAAAGATGTACAAGAAGCACTTATTAAATCAGCAACGGACTTTGTCTCTACATATGATATTGGTGGGGTTCGTCTAACAAATATTGCGGATGCCGATACCGAGTTTATTAATGCAATGATCGCGGCATTAAAGGATACGAAAAAGTCACTCTATGTCATTTCTAATGAAGAAAGTGATGCCGATTTTGATGCAAGCTTCTCACCAGCGACAGCTGATATTTACCGTAATATATTTAAAACTGTTGATAAGGATTCTTCAAAATTGATGGAGCCATTTACAGATGAGAAACCAACTCAGATTATGGTGGATTCGTTAGAAACGCGTCGTTTTACATTTGATTCTGCAACTGAAAATATGTTCCCACCGACACGTATAAAAATGGCGATGGGTGCATTATTCATGATGCCGGGAATTCCAGTTGTGCAATATGGTACAGAAATTGCGATGAACGGAGAGGCAAAGCCAGATACACATCAACTCTTCAACTTTAAAACAGATGAAGAATTAATCAACTATATTAAACATGTCCAATCTTTACGTAATCAATCTGCTACATTACGTAAAGGTGATTTTGAAGTTCTCAAAAATGAAGATGGCCTACTTGTATTTACACGTACATCCGATGAAGAAAAATGGGTCATCATGGTTAACAATACTAGTAAAACACAACGCTTTGATTTAACACCAGAACAGATTGGTGAAGATAAAATGCTAAATGGTATTTTAGTAGAAGAAAAAGTTCGTATTAATGAAAAAGACGTTTATCCAGTTATTTTAAACCGCGAAATGGTAGAAATTTACCAAGTTAAAAATGATGAAGGCTTCAATGTTCCATATATGGTCGCATTAGGATTAGTATGGTTAATATTCATAGGATTTGTAGTTGTTATTATTAAACGAGGTAGAGTACGACGCCAGGAGCAAGATGCTTAAAATAAATGATAAAGCCCCCTCTACACTTGAATTTAAGTGTGGAGGGGGTTTTTGTTAAGCTTGATAGCTTTTATTCGTAAAGAAGATGGCAATTGTACCTGGCCCAACGTGGGAGCCGATCGCAGAACCAATCATTGTTACTTGGATGGCTTTTGGAGAAAATCTTTCTTGAATAGAAGCCTTTACATCGTTGGCAAGGTCCACATCATCGCTATGGCTAATACCTACAATTTTCTCTGAGAAGTTACCACCGCGCTCCTGCATCAATTCTAACATGCGAGCGATGGCTTTTTTACGTCCACGTGACTTTTCGATGGGCACAAGCTTACCATCTTCTACATTTAAAATAGGTTTAATACTTAGAAGCCCACCAAGAAATGCGCTTGTTTTTGATAAACGTCCGCCTTTAGCGAGGTAATCTAAATCCTCAACTGTAAATATGTGCTCCATTTGTAGGGCAAGGGCAGTAATTGTTGTTGCGATTTCCTCTAACGAAGTACCTGTACTTCGAAGTCGGACTGCTTCCTCGACTACTAGACCAAAACCTAATGAAATACATTTAGAATCGATGATCGCTAATTTTAGTGATGGATATTGCTCTTGTACTTGATTGCGAATCATGACCGCAGTATTATAGGTACCTGATAATTCCGATGAAAGGGCAATATAGATGCCTTCCTCTTCATTTTTTGCTAGATTTTCAAAATGCTTGAGAAAAAGCTCTGGTGATACTTGGGATGTTTTTGGGCGAGCACCTTGACGAATAGCATCGTAAATTTCTTTGGAATCAATTGCAATGACATCATCATAGTCATTATTGTTCAATTCCACTCGTAGTGGAAGAAGCTCAATATTGTGTTCTTCGTAGTAAGACTTCGGTAGATCACATCCACTATCAGTAAAAATCTTCATCATTTGTCCCCCTAATTTAACATTCTTTTAACTCTGTATAAGGAGTTTTAAATACCTATACTACATAACAAGTGAACGAGTGTCGAGCTTTCCATTCTATGTTCCTTTAAAATAATGTTATATAGATAAATAATCCTATCGAGTTTCAGTATCGTTTTTGCAAAAGTAAAAATTTATAACTTTATTCAGTAAGTACTCAGGATAAAGGGTACTACTGAATAAAGTTAAATGTAAAAAATGGAATGTTAATTTGAACTTACTACTTAACTAGGATAATTTCAAGCGATCGATGAGTATTTTAGCGATTCCATCGTCATTATTTGTTGTGGTAATTTCATTGGCAATATTCTTTAAAGTAGGTATACCGTTACCCATTGCAACTCCTAATCCAGCATATTCAATCATTTCTAAATCATTGTCCTCATCACCAAATGCAATGATACGTTCCCGTGGGATACCTAAATCCTTTGCTACATGAGCGATACCCACTGCTTTATTTAAGCCACGGCGAACAATCTCAATAATGTGAAATGGCGCACCCCAGCGACGATGTTCAATGACCTCTGCATGAACAGCATGTAAATGATCACGAATAATCATTGAATTCATTTCATTCGCTTGAATCAGTAAACTAGTTGGGTTGTCTAATAAATGGACATATAGATCCCCTGAGGTAATTTTTGGATTTCCCATATTAAATATATTTAATATCCGTTCATCCTCTGTATGCACGTAAATATCATCCTTAACCTCCGCAATAATATTTTCGTATTCATAGCTATTAATGGATTCGACGACATCATGCACAATACTTAAATCTATAGGTGTGTGCTTATGGTGCCAAGAAGCATTTTTAGGGTGATGCACATATGCTCCATTGAAATTTACAATGGGTGTTGTCAGGTCAAGCTCCTTGTAGTATATATCGCTTGCACGATAAGGACGACCTGTTGCAATCATCACTTGATGACCTTGTTCCTTTGCCTGCAATAATGTATTTTTAGTTTTTGTTGAAATTTGTTGTTGGTCCGTTAATAACGTACCATCTAAGTCTAAAACGATTAAATGTGGTTTCATAACTCATTGCCCCTTTCCTATAGTTTGAATAGTATCTCTTTGCCCATCATTCGTCAAAATTTTGTCACAATGGAAAAAGTTTGCTAACATTAAGTTGAGACACAAGTAGGGAGTGACAAAGATGATTGTTGAGAAAGAAATGTGGGGGGATATTCCTTTATTACATATACATACTGAAAATATGAATGAAGA
>Ga0213824_1001251_pt1 | contig 15384 bp, 15 predicted proteins | sample MC6MC0906MG_FD_179892 | JGI IMG/M metagenome (GOLD analysis project Ga0213824, IMG submission 179892) | Enriched soil aggregate microbial communities from Iowa State University, Ames, United States - MC6-MC0906-MG | ecosystem: Environmental > Terrestrial > Soil > Unclassified | place: USA: Iowa...
ATAATGGCGCTTAAATAAGCCTTTTTGCCATTTCCATATTTAAGCTCCGTGACATCTGTACACCATTTTTGATTAGGTTGATCTGCTTTGAACTCGCGACTGAGTATGTTTTCTGCTACATAATCTAGATTCGATTTACGATATTTTTTTCGTTTTCTACGGATCACCGATTTTAATCGACACATTTTCATCAAACGATAAATACGTTTTTTATTTACCATCGGTAAATCTACTTTTTCCCGATGGCGATTGATTGTAAGTGTGATGCGTCGATATCCATAAATCCCATCTACTTGTGCATAAAGGTACTGAATTGATTCTAGAAGCTGTTCATTCTCGATTTCTCGTGCTGATGGATGACGGTTCAACCACTTATAATAAGCAGCACGTGTAACACCGGCAATTTCACATAATAAAATGATTGGCAATGCTTCCTTCGCTGCTAGTTCTTGAATGACAATATAACGGTTATGTATACGACTTTTACTTAACGTCGCCTCCTTTCGATTTCCTCTAACTTTTTTAAGAAGAGATTTTCTGCACGTAATCGTTCATTTTCGCGTTCCATACGTTGGATTTCTAAACGAAACTTGTCTTCAGTGCTTAACTCTTCTTCTAACTTTGTACGGCCACGGCGATCTTGTAAACCTAATTCCCCGGATTTTTCGAATTTTTTTACCCATTGATATACTTGTTGGTAAGAAATCGCATATTGTTCAGCTGTTACTTGATAATTCTTTTCGTTGGCAATACAAGCTTGTACTATTTCAATGCGCTCCTGTACTGTTGTTTTTCTACCTTTAGTCATAGTTTGGCTCATTCCTTTACTCGAATCTTTTAATTCACTATGACTAGTATACTTTTTAATCCAATTTCGCAAAACGGATGTGCCAGAAAGTCTATATTTTCTAACAGTTTCTCTTAATGAATAACTTCCTGAAATATAGTCTTGAACAGCTGCTAGCTTTATTTCTTTCGGATATGTATTATGATTTTCACTTCTATTAAGACTTTCCTCTCCAAAAAACAAGTAATTATTTTGCCAATCTTTGATTGTTCTAGAATCAACTTTATACAACTCGGCCACCTCATTAAGAGTGAAATGGCTATTTTCATAGAAATTTAGAATTTCTAATTTTTCTTCTTTTGAAAAGCTGTATTTTCTCATAAAAAAACCTCCCCAATAGGCAAACAGATTTTATTTTTTAATCTGTCTACTTATTGGGGAGCGTATCATTGTTAGATGTGTCTAACAATTGGGGTGCAGTTCATTGTGGAATTCGTTCTTTTTTTTAGTAATAAAGGTGTTATTTGGACAGGTTAGTAAAAAAAAATAGTATCAACTATTAGTACCAGATGATAGAATTAATTGTTAGGTATTGTTATGAGGGCATTAATAATGTTAGGCACTCAAAAAATTATATCGGCACAGGCTGTTGCGCTTATATTAACTGTAATTGTATTTAAATGGGAGAGAATAGGAATGTCAGAAGAAGGGTATCAAACTCGTAAGGAACGAAAAAAAGCGAAAAAAACAAACAAAAATAAACATAGAAGTATCGGTATACTGAAAAAGGGATCATTGTTTAAAAAAATGGTCATTGTCTGCTTGACAGTCGGACTTGTTGCAACAGGAGTAGGAGCCATTATGATTGCTTCAATAATGAAGGGTACACCTACCTTAGATTCTGCTAAGCTAATGGATCCGCTTTCTACTAAATTTTATGATAAAGACGGAAACTTCCTTTATGAATATGGGAAGGAAAAACGGACAAAAATTACGTACGACCAAGTGCCAAAAGTGTTGGAAAATGCCTTTATTGCCACCGAGGATTCCCATTTTTACGAACATTTTGGGATCGACCTCAAACGGACAGCCAAGGCTATTTTCGTAAACGTAACAGGAGATTTCGGATCTCAGGGAGGTAGTACGATTACACAGCAAGTCATTAAAAATTCTTTCTTGTCTCCAGAGAAAACACTGAAACGCAAAGTGCAAGAATGGGACTTAGCATATCAGTTGGAAAAAAAATATTCTAAGCAAGACATTTTAATGATGTATTTAAATAAAATCTACCTTGGAAACCGCTCTTACGGAGTGGCTACCGCAGCAAAGAATTATTACGGAATTGAGTCAGATGATTTGGAAAAAATGACGCTTGCGCAGGCGGCGATGATAGCCGGACTGACACAGAGTCCGAACAATTATGATCCAACCAGACCTGAAAACGAAGAAGCAGCCACGAAGCGCCGTCATATCGTATTAAGCTCGATGCTTCGAGATGGCTATATTACGGAAAAACAAATGAAGGAAGCAGAAAAAGTTCCTGTAGCAGAGGGACTTGTAGCAAAAAATAAGCAGCAAAGTATGCCTTATGAAGCATTTTTGGATGCAGCTGTGAAAGAAGTAAAGGGAAAGCTGAAGGATGTGGACATTAGCGAAGACGGATTGTCGATTTATACAACCCTGGATCCAAAAGCACAGGACTTTGCGGAGAAAATGATGAATACCAGTGAAATCATTGCCTATCCGGATGATAATTTTCAGGGAGCCTTCGTTTTATTAGATACCATGACGGGTGAAGTCAGGGCAATCGGGAGTGGTCGAAATGACTATAAAGCCCAATTTTTAGGTCACAACTTTGCTGTAGATATCAAACGTCAACCAGGATCTATCTTTAAGCCTATTTTTGATTATGGACCGGCGATTGAAAACTTAAAATGGTCCACTGCTCATTTGATTAACGACCATAAGACAACTTATTCAACGGGGGAACCCATCTCCAACTGGGATCATCAATATCATGGAACGCTGACTATGCGGACGGCACTGCAAAATTCATACAATATCCCGGCACTGCTCACATTGAGAGAAGTTGGGATGGATAAGGCAAAGAATTTTGCAGAACAACTTGGCATTACGTTTAAAAGTAATGAAGTATATGAATCCTACTCGATAGGCAGCAATACTGTCAGTCCTTTAGATATGGCAGGGGGCTACAGTGCTTTTGGAAACAACGGATCATACAATAAACCGCAATTTGTCCAAAAGGTTGTTTTAGCGGATGGCGCAGTCGTTAATTTTGCAGAGAAAACAAAACGTGTTATGCAAGATTACACTGCCTATATGGTAACTGATATGTTACGTACAGTCGTAAATGCTGGTACAGGAACAACTGCAAATGTTCCCAGACTGGATGTTGCCGGGAAAACAGGTACAACCAATTTTGATGAAAAAACTCGAGCTAAATATGGATACCCAAACTCTGCTACAAATGATAGCTGGTTTGCAGGGTATACTCCTCAATACACTATGGCTGTCTGGACGGGTTACGCTCAAAACGGACAGGGTAACTATATGACTGGAAATACGACGAAAATCTCACAGTTAATGTTTAAAGCAATGATGGAAGCAATCGGAACGGATACAGCAAATTTTCAGCAACCAGATAGTGTCTACAGAGTGAAAAATGAACTTTATATAAAAGGAATTGATTCTGCAGAAGAGCCACCTAAAAACAACAATGTAATAATTCATCCTAATAATGGCGGAAATAAAGAGAAGCTCAAAAAAGAGGAAAAGAAACTTAAAAAACAAGAAGAGAAACATAGAAAAGAAGAAGAGAAACTTAAAAAAGAGGAAGAGAAAATTAAAAAAGAAGAAGAGAAGCGTCGGAAAAAGGAAGAGGAAAAGGAACAAAAACATGGTTAGATAAAAATGATGTTCAACAATCGGGCGCGTTTATTTAGGAACGCGTCTTTTTCTTTTAAAAGGCCCTATTACTGAATAACAATCTTTTATGAAATGTTACCAAATGAAAATTAGGGAATAAAACACCTCATTCAATTAAATGAGGTGTTTGTTTTTTGCTGCTTATAATCAGTATGTCCCTACACCGCGCTTTGGTAACTTTTGTATTATCAACTATCAAAAAAATTCACTCAAACAGCAACTATATAAAACTTTTCTCGTATGGTAATATTAGGATATACATTATTTAGGAGGTGTAACAATGAAATCAAATATGCTTTTAAGTGTTATATCTATTTTTTTATTACTAACCTTAAGTGCCTGTTCACAAGATGAAAAAGAATATAATTTTTATGGAACAAGTAATAACTGGGTTGTTAAGTACGAAACTGAAATAAGTGAAGCCAAAGAGTGGGCTGATTTTTCATTTGAATATGTTGGAGAAGAAGCTGCACCAGAAATGTTTGGATATAACTTAAAAAGTAAATGGTTTGAATTAACAAGCAAAGAAGAACTATTCAATCATCAAGATAACAATATTAATTCTGGTAATAGTGAATGCACTGGACCTCCCATAAATAAAGAAAGTTGTGCAGTAATTATTAAAGATGATGAAATTATGGAAGCGAAAATAGAGTGGAACGGCAATTCTGAAGTTATTGTATTGACTAGAAAATAGAACAAAGTGTAATGATTAAATTACGATTGCTTATAACAAGCAAGCTTTTTGCTGCTTATTTAACAATCGGGTGCAGTTCATAATAAAGAATGCGTCTTTTTCCATTAAAGGGCCATATTGTGGAATAACAAACTTTTATGAAATATTATCAAACGAAGCTTTGGGAGCTTTGTATAGTCTTTAGTTATAAATTTTCATTTTAGGGGTGTTTATATGGACGGGGCTATTCTACCTCATTGGTTTTGGTTAATTTATTATTCTTTTTTATTATTAGTTTTTGGAGTTGGGATTGTTAATACATTAAAAAAAAGAATGTATATTTCATCTATCATTGCAGTTATTCTGACAATCACTGTACCATTTATTAGTATAGTTAATAGTCTTTTTTTAGATTTTGGAACAAACGAGCTTACGCATTTAATATCTGAATTACAAGCAGGTGCAAAGTGGAGTATTTTTGCCATAGTAGGTTATATGTATATGGTAATATACATAACTGTTTTCTTTATAAAAAATGTATATCTTTGTATCAAAACCACTAATAGCGTTCCCAAATGAAATTTTGGGCATACACAAACAGCTAAGAAATGCTGTAAAATAAGCGTTTATTGGCTTTTTCCTTGGATATTGTTTATACAGCTTTTTATGCAAAGGTATATAAAGATAGCGACAATAAGACTTTTCAAGATTTTGCATAAAACATTGTAGGGGTGTTATCTGAATAAAAACCCGTATATAGAGATGCTGTAAATCTTTATTTTTCTTAATCCTATACTTCAATTACCGGGAATTTAGATGAAACGATCAATCAGGCGCATTTCTTTAATAAAGAGATGAGTATTTTTAATTAAAGGACCTTAATTGAGGAACATTATTTATGGGTAGCGTCCGAAAAGATGCAGATATACAACGATTACATGGAACTATCATCATTAAACGTTAGACTGAGCGGATCATCTAACGAATTTACATGTACCTCAGACAGCTAACTTGTCAGGTATTGTTATTTCATACCTAAACAGCAGACTATACTTGCAAGTTAACGGTACTACACAAGGTTACGTAACATTAACATAAACAAAGGAGATTTATGTTATGGATTATCAAGTACAACTTAACAACGGACAAGCGATTAACCAAACAAATGCTGAGTTTGATATAGCTGCATTCACAGCAGCACTCAGTGTTCAGAAGATTAATTTCGTGAACATCGGTGGTGCTATTATCAATAAACACATCATAATTTGTGTGTTGCCAGTATCGGCTTTAACAACAGAAACGTCAGCATAGCTCGGCGTTATTTTTAATGTCATTTTAGAGGGAAATCATTCACTTTTGCTGAATTTATTAATAGAAGGAAGAGAGGGAAATAAAGTGAGACAGTATGCAGACAAGGAAGCATTGATTAGTACGATTAACGAAAAGTATAAAAAATATATTGTTGAATTTACTGATATACCAGAAACTTTGAAAAACAAACGGATTGAAGAAGTTGATAAAACCCCATCTGAGAACCTTTCTTATCAACTTGGGTGGATAAATCTTTTACTACACTGGGAGCAAAAAGAACAACAAGGAGAAGAAGTACACACGCCAGCAGAAGGTTATAAGTGGAATAATCTGGGTGGATTGTACAATTCTTTTTATAAGCAATATGGAGAGTACTCTTTAAAAGAACAACAATCAATGCTTAATGAAGCTGTCACTAATTTATGTGAGTGGTTAAATGTTCTATCAGAGAAAGAATTATATGAAGTTGATCAAAGGCAATGGGCAAAAACACAAGCTAATTGGCCCATTTTGAAATGGGTTCATATTAATTCAGTTTCTCCATTTACGACTTTCAGGACCAAAATTCGCAAATGGAAGAAGTTTAACCTTTAAATATTCTTGAAAAAGAACTGATTCATAGTAATGGATTACAACTTTTTCTAATAATATTATGATGATTTAGTAATAGATATTTTTATCTTTGATTCGTATTGTTTAGTATCCGCTAGTCTATTTGATTAGCAGTTTTTCATTGTAAAATCCCAAACATTTGGGATTGGATATTTATGTTAAAATTATATGAATGAATCTATTAAAATAAGTTGAACTAGAATCAATTATTGAAATACAAATAACGGAGGAAAAGTTTAAATGGCAGTTACTTATTGGACAGGACAAAATCTTACACTACGAGCGATTCAACCTGAAGATATAGTTATATTTGAATCATTAGATGACGAAATTCTACGAAATATGGACTCTCTTCATTTTCCTCGCTCAGCTGATAAAAGGAGAGGATGGATAGACGAACAATTGGAAGAAGATGAATTCCGTTTTATTGCAGTTGATATAGATAATAATATTGTTGGTATGATTGAAACATTTGATTGTGATCGGAAAAATGGTACCTTCGAGTATTATTTGGCTGTATTTGAATCATACAGAGGCAAAGGATATGCCAAAGAAAATGATTTTGATGATTCTTCGCTTCTTCTTTTTGGAACTTAGTTATCAAAAAGTAAATACAACTGTTTATTCTTTCAATAATCCATCCATGCTTTTGCATGAAAAATTAGGTTTCATGAAAGAGGGACAACTAAGAAATATCATTTTCACTAAAGGATCCTATTATGATGGTATTTGCTATGGGATGACAAGAGAAGAATTTGGACTGAATCATGCAAAATATTACTAGTAAAAAAAATTAAAACATAAATCACTACATAAGCCCTCATAGGTAGTATTGAAACATAACAAAAAATGATACCGTAACCCCTAGATGGTACTTTCCTTCAAAATCGATCTTACACAATCGGGCGCGTTTATTTAGGAACGCGTCTTTTTCATTTAAAGGGCCATATTATTGAATAACATTTTTTTATGACACGTACCAAACGACGCTTTGGTAGCTTTTTTTCTTCAACTAATGAGACAGGTTAGATGGAGAAGAAAAGAGTATGGCATGGTATAATATGGGATATTTAGGGGGTGTCAGAATGAATAATGGGTTCATTAAAATTAGAAAAGCAGTTTTAGCAGATGTGAAAGGAATTGCCAAAGTACACGTCGATAGTTGGAGAACAACATATACCAATATTGTTCCAGAAGAATACTTAAATAATTTAACATATGAAAGTCGGGAACAAATATGGAAGAATGCGATTCCTAATGGCGGTGTATATGTAGCAGAAAACAGCGAAAGGCAAATTGTTGGTTTTTCTTCTGGAGGTAAAGAGAGAAGTGGTGAATATAATTTATTTGATGGGGAGTTATATGCAATTTATATTCTAAAAGAGTATCAGGGACAAGGTATTGGAAAAACACTTGTTAAACCAATCATAAATGATATTAAAGGAATGGGTCTAAACTCAATGCTTGTTCTTGTTTTAGAAGATAATATTTCTCGCCTATTCTATGAAAAACTTGGTGCAAAAAAAATTGATGCTATTGAAGTTCAGATTGCAGGGAAGAAACTTTCTGAACTGGTATATGGTTGGAGAGATATTAGAAATATATTTTAAATTTTCTTCTCACTTAACGAGGGCTTAAGTGCGACAAGAATTTATAAAGTATACAAAATAAACCTAATAAACGTTCCCAAATGTAAGTTAGGAAAGAGATCGAAATCCAAGAAATGCTGTTAAACCAACATTTCTTGGATTTTTCTTTCAACATTGCTTATACAGCTTTTAATGCAATAAACAGGGCTAGAATAGTACTTTTCAAGATTATGCAGAGTGTGTTATCTGAATAAAAACCTGTATATTAGGGTCCGTTGATGAGAATCTCAATTACATTACAGCTTCCATACAGTAGAATAGTTAGAAAAGCATAGCAAGGGGCTTTTTGTATATTATAATATATAAATTGGTTTGTGTTTGTTTATTATTATTTTATCAACTATAATATGAAAAAAATTAATTGACTTTATATTTTCTCATGATATTGCAAAGGGTGGCTTTAAATGAATTTAGAAACTGAGGATCCAAAACAAGTTGTTTTACAAGTAGGAGCAGTACTAAAAAAACTTCGTAAAGAAAAGCGTTTAAGTCTTGAAGATTTATCAGAATTATCGGGTGTGAGTAAGCTTACGCTAGGAAATATAGAACGCGGAGAAACAAATCCAACAATAGGGATGTTATGGAAGATCTCAAAAAGCTTATCCATACCACTTATGGCATTATTCTCAACTGAAAACAATGTGAATCTGTCTCGGGCTGGGGAAGGGCTTAGATTTATTGGTGACGGAAATGACTGGGTAATTGAGCCAATTTTTCAAAATAATACAAATAAAGATATGGAAATGTACCGTGCTTATTTACAGCCAAATAGCTCCTACCATCCGGAAAAACATCATCATAATACAACTGAACTTGCAACTATCATGTCCGGAACAATTACAATTAATGTTAATAATGAGTCATATATCTTGAATCAATATGATTCGATTAGTTTTTCTACAGATGGCACACATTCATATGCCAATCGTACTAATGATGTTGTAGTTATTCATATCATATTGAAATACGGAATCTAAATTTCTTTTCTCCTATCTTAACCTGATGCAAGGAATGCTTCAATCCACTTAATGGATTGGAGCATTTTTTTACTTTATTTAAAACAACTCGCTATTTAAGAATAGACAAATCCAAATAAATATATTATAGTATTCATTGCTTAAGTTATTTGTATATTATAATATACTGAATGTGATTGGTTATGAATATTATTTTTTCGTTTATTATTCATGTTTAAAGTAAATCATCATGAACAAACTACAATATATGAGTTTTTCAAAAATCTAGGAGGAAATAGGATGAGTTCAATGGACAAAGTAATTAAAAAAGAAAATAAAGGAGCCATTTCAACTGTTGGTAAATCTGCCGTTTGGCTAATGATTGTTGGCATTGTATTTATTGCTGCTAACTTACGGGCCCCTTTGACCTCAGTAGGACCAATAGTTGGTCTTATCAAGGATGATATGAATATTTCAAATACAATGGCAGGAATGGTTACCACGCTACCATTATTAGCTTTTGCGCTTTTTTCACCTATTGTACCTAAATTGGGGCAAAAACTTGGGGTGGAACGAATTATTTTGGGTTCCATTGTCCTTCTGACTGTTGGTATTATTATACGTTCCCTTTCAGGGGTTGTAGCTTTATATATCGGTACGGCTGTTCTTGGTTTGGCTATCTCAGTCGGTAATGTATTGTTACCTGGACTGATCAAACGTGAATTTCCTGAACGAATTGGCTTAATGACGGGTGTGTATTCCATTTCTATGAATTTATTTGGAGCAATGGCGTCGGGTGTAAGTGTTCCTATTGCTCTTGGAATGGGATTTGGCTGGAAAGGTGCATTAGGAATTTGGGGCGTTTTAAGCTTTATATCTATTTTATTCTGGTTACCACAAATGAAACATCGTAACGAGAAAAGGGATACAGCTCACAATAAAACTGCTGATAGTCATGTGAATTTGTGGGGTTCGGCACTAGCATGGCAAGTAACATTGTTTATGGGACTGCAATCCATGATTTTTTATGTACTTGTTGCATGGCTGCCAGAAATTCTTAAGCAACAGGGATTGAATTCGAGTCAGTCTGGCTTGATGCTTTCTGTTATGCTGTTAGCTCTTCTTCCTTTTACGTTCATCGTCCCGGTCATTGCAGGACGCATGTCCGGTCAACGTTCGTTAGTGACTATTACATCGATTTTACTTTTAATCGGGACGATCGGGTTACTATACGGTAGCTCTAAATTAATCGTGTTGTGGATCATCGCTCTAGGCATAGGAGGAGGCTTCGCATTTAGCCTATCCATGATGTTTTTTGGCTTACGCACAAGGAATGCGCAACAGGCTGCGGAATTATCCGGTATGGCCCAATCAATTGGGTACCTACTTGCGGCTGTTGGTCCAACCCTATTTGGTTTTATTCATGATGCAACTAATAGCTGGACGATTCCACTTTTAATATTAGTTGGTGCATCGGTCCTACTCTTTGTGTGTGGTCTTGGTGCAGCCAGAGAGCGATATATAGGTCCAGCCAAACAATATAACATATAGTTTTGGAATGAAAGGATGATAAATATGTTAAATAAAATTCTTGTCGCTATAGATGAATCCGATATGAATAGCAAAGTATTAGAGGCAACGTTGAGTATTGCCAATAACGAGAAATCTAATGTAACACTAGTGAATGTTAGTAAGGAAAATGTAACAACGGGTTTAACCTATGTCCCAGAGGATTATCTGGAGGATGTATTGAATGAATTGGAAAAGTCGAGTATAAGAATACTGGAAAAGGCCAAAAACAAACTAATATCTGCTGGGGGAATGTCCATAAAAACAATCCATCTTAAAGGAGACCCTTCCCATCAAATTTTAGAATATGCCAAAGAACATGAACAGGAACTTATTATCATTGGCAGTCGTGGACTTAGTGGAATGAAGGAATTAATGCTTGGTAGTGTCAGCCATAAAGTCGCTCAATTATCAAAATGTCCCGTCTTAATTGTACATTGATGAAACAATGATTAGATAATTTCTATCTAGGAGATCCTCTAGTTTCAAAGTAGAATTGTTTTCGGGAGCAATTCCCTCATTAATGTACCTATTCGCAATATAAGGTTAGCCAGGTTAACACTGGCTGGCCTTTTTTATAGTCGAGATAGAATGTAGCAGCATTGTCCGTTATTCTTTTACACGGGCTAACCTAGGGGAACGGCAAACCATAGCAAAACACATCTGCCAAAAGCAGGGTTTTATTGAATAACAATCTTCCACAATTGGGCGCATTTCTTTAGTAAGGAGGAATGCGTCTTTCTTTAAGGGCCCGTTTGTTGAATAACATCGTTAAAGAAATTCAGGGTAATTATGTTAAAATTTAGGCTAGAGTGTGAATTAATGTACTTAAACTAACGAAGCAGGTTAGTTTAAAATTTAAATGTAGATAAGGAATATTACAATCATTTACTAGATGGGGTGTACTCAATTGCTACCAATTCAAACCGAAGAAATTCCAAGTGAAATACAAGAATATCTAAGCAAGATTAATTCTTTGAGATTTCCTCCTCTTCTACTATAAGGAGAGTCTTCCCAGCTATTTATAAAATACAATCTCTTCTACATCGAGAAGCCATTCTGTTGCTTCTGTGCCATCCGAATTGGCCTTCCAGAGGTTTCTTTTTGTGTCAATAATTGAGTAACCCCTTAGCCAAACGAGCTTCTGTATGGTTGGGACAAACTGAGGGGCATAATCTCCATACCCTTTAGGAGGATTGCTTATTTTCGTTTGTTTATTCGTGTCAATATCAATAGAATAAAGCACAGGAAGCGGGTGCTTGCTGAAGTCGTTTGTCCAATCTTGTTCTTTTATTCTCGAGGCTACGAGTAATTTATCAGTAATCCAATTGAAATCAAGATCTGCGTAATTGTCAGGCGTATATGACCCTGAAACAGGCAACTCCTTTACCTTTAAATCCTTATCTCTAAAACCAAAAACAATTCTTCCGCCCCCTGCGATATACGCCAACGTATCAGTTGAGGGTGCCCACTTAGGCTGGCCTACCTGTAAAATCATTTCGTCTAATACTTCGAAGTTTTTTCCTTCCTTATCGATGACGCAAACCATATCGCTATCCATAGACCAGGAGGCAGTTGGGGTCACAACAAAGGAAATCCATTTGCCATTCGGGGAATAGGTTAGCTGCTCGGCATATACGGCAATCAGTTTGTTCTTATCAGTTGTCCCAATTTCTCTTGGCAATGTAAAAAAAGGTTCCACTCCCCCAAAAAGAACAACGTCCTCATAATTATCGCCCACTTTTTTTGTAAACAAAGAAGCGCTTGACCACCCATCGGGGCGAAGAGTGCCGGATGAAGAAAGAAGGAAACCTGTACCGTCCGGAAGCCACGTAAAATCGTTGACTCCGGTTGCGATATTATAGAACCGCTGAAGGTTTGAGATGTCCAATATTCCTTTGTTTTTATAAGCTATAACGTTCTTATGAGGTGCCCATTTAGGCGAAGAGCCATCATAAAAAATTTTCTTCTTTTCCTCCGTTTTAATATTATAGGTCCATAACTCTGACTGTGTTTCCCCTTTGTAGATTTCAGAAGGTGCTTCAACTTGATAAACCAGCAGGTATCCATCTGTCGACCATTGCGGTTTGGCGAATACCTTGCCCGAATTTGTCACTTGCTTTTCTTGATCACCTATTAAGGTCCACAAATTACCTCCCCTAATAAACGCAGCTTTCACCTGATTTTCTACAGCTGCTGATGGGGCTGAAGAAAACAGAATAGCAAGGATTATTATTAAGAAGAAAGCTCGTTTCATGTACATTTCTCCTTTCATGGATTATGTTCTTATTATCTTTCTAGACAGCTTTTTTATGTAGACAATGCCGCTTTTATTAACTAAGAGTAAAGAAAAATTGGACTATTTAGTTAGAATCCCAGAATAAAGTAACGGGGCATACCTATATTTTGAACCAATAACTAAAAAGAATGTAGAAGAGGAAGCGTACGGAATGTGTCTTTTTCCATTTAAGGGCCAGATTATGGAGTGATTTTATTAATTGTTTCGTTAAGATTGTGAAGAAATGTACATATGCCAACGTGGCAGTTTAGTTTAATGGAAAATGTTATAATATTATTAAAATTTAGGAAATGGAGTTTGGAAAATGAAGAGTATTAAAAGATTGATTCAAGTCATCTTAGCAAGTACATCAATCCTAATTCTTAGTGGATGTTTCTCTAAAGATGATCTGAATCAACCAATACAAGAATATTTAAAAACAAACTATGGAATACAAGGTGAGTTTTCTGTTATTCAGACAACTAATAATTGGTTTGAAGGGATTGACCATGAAACTTATGTAGAAATGAAAAAGCCATATCGTGCTTATCCGTCCTTAATGATTGAAAGAGATACTTTGAAAATTTTAGAAGATGATAGTGACGATATCTATCTCGAACAGTTCAAGGGCGCATATATTGAGCAACATCCAGAAGTAGTTCAAGTAATGAAACAGATTATAAAAAAATATGGGTTAGTGAAATATCCCAATAAAGCTGTCCCAGAAGAAAATGGTCCTATTCGTATCTTTCCTTATGACAACATTGAGTTAAATATAAATAATTCTCAAGAGCTACTTGATAATTTTAAAAAGACTCAAAAGATTGATACTACTGGATTTTTACCTATATTAATACCAAGTGACCCCCGACGTGAAAATTATAATAGCAGGTATGTAGGTGTGGTGAATTTTCAATTTGATTTTGACATGAATAAAAATAAACATCCTATTCCAAAGGCCAAAGATTTAATTGAGGACTTTCAAAAAAGTGGGATATTAACAAAAGGGATATACAACATAGATATGTTAGTAGATGATTCAAATCCAGATCATTTTGTGGGATGGGAATATAATAATGTAGCTTTGTTTGAAGTCGATGAAAATGGTGAGTATACAATAATTGCTACTCCTAAATATGATGATTTAGATAGAACTTACTACTATGGTGATTACGCAGCTGCAAAAAATATAAAATAGAATTTTAGGTTGAAGTACTTAATTGGAATTGACTAAAAATACACATAGTGCTACCCCTATTAGTAATAAATTTCCTCATATTTACTTATATAGAGAAAAGCTCGAGACAGGAACGGCGCATGATATTGAATTATTACAAAGTCCAATCATACATTTAATTATATGGATTAAATAATTATTTTCCCAAAAAAACTATTGGGATTTAAGGGGATAGAATCTTCTTCAACTAATGATAAGTTAGTTAAAGAAGACATGTGCTTATTATCTTCCACAATCGGGCGCAGTACCTACCTTCTTGAAAAGGAATTGTGCCTTTTTCATTAATGGGCCATTTAATTGAATAATTTTTTTCTCGAGAGAATTTATGGAGTTTGAGATACTTATCACATAACAAATAGGTTGTCTGTTTTTCAAATATAAATACTAATTACATAGAGGATGAATTAATTGACAAAATCAGATAAAAGAATAAAACGTAATATGACTTCTATAATGCTAATAGTTTATCTAGTTAGCTTTATGTCAGCAGTTTATTTTAGTGTTAACGATTATATATCTGCTTCACTTTGGATTGGAGCGGTGTTTATTATAAGTCTTTTGGTATTGTTTTACACCTCTAATAGTTACTTTAAAACACGTTTAGAAGATATAGAAGCTAAAGAAGAAAAGGAATTAAAACTTAATTTTTATGATTATTCGGTTTATTTCATCAAGGAATTAAATAGTATTTTTACTACTTTTCTAGTTACTTTAATTATCATGGCGTTTGATTTTACTCATAACCTATATATTTATATCGGTACTTCTTTAAGTATAGCACTATTACTTCTCATTTTATTTTATCTAATAGAAAAGAACTTAGGTAAAGATATTTATAAATTTAGAGAAATAATTGATTCAAAATATAATGTTGCAAATATAGTAAACATTTTAACCGGTATTTGTACTTTAATTGTATTCATTGCTGATATGCGGCAACTAAATGCTGCTCTAATTTTTTGTGTATTAGCTATAGTATATACATATTATGTTTTCTACAATTTTATTTATATTAAATATCCTCTTAAAAATAAGCATTAAAACTAGAAAGTATATCTCTTTTATTTTTTAAAATTCTCCACAAGCGGGAGCGATTCTGTAACAAGGATCAACGCTCGTTTTCATTAAAGGGCCATAGTGTTGAAGAAAAACACGTTCCTGCTAGAAAATAAATGGTATACTCATCATAAAATATTTTAAAAAGAGAGGATATACAATGGTTGCAAAGACTAAAGAGGATTTTTATGGATTAAAAGTAATTGGTAAAATTTGCGGTGCGATTCGAGATGAATTAGTCCAAAGTACGAAACCTGGAATTACCACAAAAGAACTCGATGAAATTGCGAGAGAGATGTTTGAAAAA
>Ga0213824_1001253_pt1 | contig 15354 bp, 18 predicted proteins | sample MC6MC0906MG_FD_179892 | JGI IMG/M metagenome (GOLD analysis project Ga0213824, IMG submission 179892) | Enriched soil aggregate microbial communities from Iowa State University, Ames, United States - MC6-MC0906-MG | ecosystem: Environmental > Terrestrial > Soil > Unclassified | place: USA: Iowa...
GGCACACCTTGCCACCGGCGGCGTGCACCGCTTCGGTGACGATGCGGTGCTTGTCGGCTTCTTCCTCGGTGCTGAGCTTGGCCGCGCCGGAATACACCCCGCCTTCATCGTTGGGCGCAATGCCGCCAGTGACCATCAGGCCGACGCCGCCCCGGGCGCGTTCGGCAAAGTACGCGGCCATGCGCTCGAAACCGCCGGGGCGCTCTTCGAGGCCGGTGTGCATCGAGCCCATCAGGGTGCGGTTGCGCAGAGTGGTGAAGCCCAGGTCCAGCGGAGCGAGCAGGTGCGGGTAGCGGTCGGCGGCCATGGAAGGTCCCCTGGTGGCGTGATCACGGATTGCGGGCACCTCAATGAATGGCGGGCCCCGTCGTTTGTCTGTCAGCGACATTAAACAGCCGTTTGAAAGGGCTCAATGATCGAAACTGACAAGTTATTGATCCTGGCGTACAGCGAGACTGCCTGAGGGCTGACGCATCAGCCCGACCGGCATCAATACCCCCACGCTGCACCCCTTTACTTGCTTGCGGGGCATAGGGGGAGCCTCATTGCATTCCCTTTCCAACTTACAACTCATCCCATCGATCGAATCTTTGCGATGTCCTTGCTTGGAGGGGCTCCGAACATCCGGCTGTATTCTCTGCTGAACTGTGACGGGCTCTCATAGCCCACCGTGAACCCGGCCGTGGAAACATCCAGCCCTTCTGAAATCATCAACCTTCGTGCGTGCTGCAAGCGCAGTTGTTTCTGGTACTGCAACGGGCTCATCGCGGTGATTGCCTTGAATCGGTGGTGAAGCGTGGAATTACTCAAATTGACATAGCTCGCCAACTCATCGATGTGCAACGGCTGCGCATAGTTGTTGTTCAACCATTCGATAGCTCTTGTCACTCGATGGGTCTGACTGTCGTTGATGGCTATCTCATGTAATCGCTGGCCCTGCTGGCCTTTGAGCAACCGGTAGAATATTTCCCTGAGGGCGAGCGGAGCCAATGCCGGGATATCGGAGGGCGCATCCAACAGACGTACCAGTCGCAACATGGCATCAAGCAATGGGGTATCAATCCTGTCCAGATAGAGGCCGCGGCGAGATGGCTGGCTGGGTACACCGATCGGGCTGACGTCGGCAATCAGCTGAGCGATTTCTGCCGGGTCGATATCCAGGCGAATGCAGAAGTAGGGCCTCTGTGGAGAGGCCTCGATCACTTGCCCAGCCAGAGGCAGTGTCACAGAGACAACCAGATAGTTCAGTTGATCGTAGGTATAGCTTTCATCCCACAACTGGATCTGTTTCCGGCCCTGTACAATTATGCACAATCCCGGTTTATGAACCGTATGGATGACGTCTGTTGGCGTGTCGCTGCGTATAAAATGCAACGGATCAATCACCGTTTGATAGACGCCGTATGTCGGAGCAAAACGTTGCATCGCTGATGCAAGTTCGGCCCTGAGGCGTGTCAGCTCATCGTCCAGATCACTCACTACCGTTACCTCCCCGTTCGGCTGTCCCGATTGCAGAGGATAGGGGGGTTCGCATCCATTTGGGTAGATGCCGAATGGATCATTTGATCTGCCAAAAAGCCCGGTTTTTCCGGGCTTTTGGCGCAGCCCAGGCACATCAAGCATTGATGACTCGGTCCGAACCGTCCTCGGCTACACGCCGGTCGTTGAGTCGGTCCGGTTCGTGCAGCGCTCAGACAGTCCAGGATCGGGCAAAGGGCTGACAGGAGTCGCAGATCAATCATGCAGGATCGTGCATGACCGCCGCAGGAATCACATAACGCTGTTCCCCCCAGGATTTTTACTCTTGCTTCAACACCTGCCGGTCAGCAGGTGCCTCTGAAACCAGTAACAGGAGTGGAAAAAAATGCACGGCATCGAACACAAAGTCATCGTGATTACAGGCGCCAGCAGTGGTATCGGCGAAGCCACGGCCCGCCTGCTCGCCAGCAAAGGCGCTCGCGTCGTTCTGGGGGCCCGCCGTACCGATCGCCTTGAAGCCCTGGCCGATGACATTCGTTCAGCAGGCGGTACCGCTGATGTGCTGGCGCTGGACGTCACCAGCCTGGACGACATGCAGTCCTTCATCGATTTCGCTGTCGAATTGCATGGTCGCGTCGACGTACTCATCAACAATGCCGGCGTAATGCCACTCTCGAAACTGGAAGCGTTGAAGGTCGATGAGTGGAACCGGATGATCGACGTGAACATTCGCGGCGTACTACACGGTATTGCTGCAACGTTGCCGCTCATGCAACAGCAGCGTGCTGGCCAGATCATCAATATCGCCTCAATTGGTGCCTACGCCGTGAGCCCTACCGCTGCAGTGTACTGCGCCACCAAATATGCCGTCCGGGCAATTTCCGAAGGTCTGCGTCAAGAGGTCGGGGGTGATATTCGAGTCACGGTGATTGCACCAGGCGTTACCGAATCGGAGCTGGCCGACAGCATTTCGGATGAAGGCGGACGTGCGGAGATGAGGGAGTTCCGCAAGATCGCGATTCCCGCTGCGGCCATTGCCCGTGCGATTGCCTACGCGGTCGAGCAGCCAGCGGATGTCGACGTCAGCGAGCTGATCGTGCGTCCAACCGCGAGTCCATTCTGATTCTCTATTGACGATAGCGAGGAACAGAGATGGCCAAGCCATATGGAAACCTGAACAAATACGTTGGCATGTGGGTGACGGCTGACGGTCGGATCCGCCATGAACTCTTGCCCGGGGGCCGCTACGACGAAGCACGCGGTCGGCAAGCAAGTGCTTACCAGGGCCGCTATTGGTTGGAGGGTGACCACATCGAGTATGTCGATGACACTGGATTTACCGCTGATGGTGAGTTTCGCAACAATGTGTTGTACCACGCCGGGATGGTTTTATACCCCGAACGTTAAAGCGCAAGCCGGAATGGAGAGATTCCGGCTTAGTCGTGACTCTGAACCCTGAAAGCGCTGCCGTTGCGTCCAGAGTGTGTTCTCACTGCCGTGACCAGATCAGGTGAAATACACCGCACTCTGTCCGCCTTGAACCTGTACCTGTCAGTACGGCACCCAGTAAGCGAGGCAGCTTTTATCCTGCGTACTCGCCAAAAAAAGAGGGAGGACAATATGACCATGGATGTGACAGAGCGGACTTCTGCCCATGGATTGGAGGCACACATCCGGGGCAAGCGAATTGCCGCTTCGAACGTGCTGGCCGACCGGGACATCTTGGTGCAGATTTTCAACCGGGAACGTGAGGAAGGTAACTTCATCGTCCCAGCGGTGGCCGAACCCTTGCTGGTCTGGATCATTTCGGGAAACGCTGCCGTACAGGAACGTGAGCTTGGGGGCCAATGGGAAACCAGCGAAGTTGCTAAAGGCGATTTCTTTTTGACCACTTCGGCGCAACCGTATGAGATGCGCTGGAACGTCTCCAGCGCAGACGACTTTGAAGTCATGCACATCTATCTCGGTGTCCCGCTCCTGGAAAAAGCCATCCATGAAGTACTGGGCGGGCCTGTCGAGGCCGTTCGCCTGCGGGAAGTGTCAGGCGGGCGTGACGAAGGACTGTCGGTACTGCTGGAGCATGTTCGGCTGGAACTCATGGGACGTGGCGCGAGCCCGCTCTATTTGCAAGGTCTGGCCCAATGCATCGCCGTCTACCTTGCCCGCAATTACCTGGATAGCTCAGCGGACGATCACCCACGCCGCAACGCTCTCCCTGCGTACAAGTTTCGGCGCGTGCTGGCGGCCATGGAAGCCGATCTGGCAAGGGACTTCAATTTAAGGCAGTTGGCCGAGGTTTCCGGGATGAGTGAATGCCACTTCAGCCGAATGTTCAAGAAAGCCGCCGGATATTCACCCTTGCAGTTCTTCATCAGGTTGAGGATGGCTCGTGCCCGGCAGCTTCTCCTCGAGACCGATCAGAGCATCATCGATATAGGCCTGGAGGTTGGGTATAGCAGTCACAGCCATTTCTCACAGGTGTTCAAACGCGAGGTAGGCGTAACGCCCACGCAATACCGCCAATAGGGGAACACGATGCCGTATAGAAGCTCGGCGAACGCAGCGGTTCTCGTTACCGACCGCCCAGTGTGCCTTCAGGATCCCTCCAGCCGAACTGCCAGGGGCTCAGCGAGCCGGCAACCGTGCTGCGGCGTTGCGCAAGCGCCAGCGACACCTTAACTGGCCAACGCAGGAATCGGCGCATTCAGGGCAAGGGCAGCACGGATACGGTTGGAAACGTTTCTCGGAAGGCTTCAGTGCATCAACCATACGCTCGCGAGGCAGCATTACGTCAAGCACGAGATGTACTTCGGCTTCAAGGCCATGCAGCAAACCGCGAACCTTGGCGCGCAGCCCGTCAATACTGCTGTAGATGGTGCGCGCCTCGGCCAGCACTGTCCGGCCGGCGTCGGTCAATTGCGGCTTACGGGTGGTTTTGCGATCAAAAAGGCTGACGCCCAGCTGCAGTTCCAGGTTGGCAATGGAGTAGCTCACCACTGAAGTGGCGCGGTGCAACTTGCGCGCTGCTCCAGCAAAACTGCCGACATCGACTACTGCAAGAAATACCCGCAGTTGATCGAGCGTTGGGGTACCCGGGTCTGAAATCATTGCCCTTCTCTCGAACGTTCCGACTCATATCATCTGAGGTTTGCAGGTAAGCCAGCGGGTCAAAGCCCCGATGAGCCCGGGGCCCCTGTGTTTACTCCGCTCCTCGATGGCGGGGTTGGCTGGCGATTCAAAGCATGATTTGCGCTTTCGGACCGAGGGACTGCATATCGGCGCAAAATCCCGACAGCCTCGGCAAGCTTACGAAAGCCTCTCTCTGCGCGTTGCGCGACAGTAAAGCCGTCCCTTACAGGCTAGAGCCGGTGAATGTCTCCTCGGCTCACAACGCAGGAGAGCATCATGACTACTATCACGCCCAACATTCCCCATGAAGTCGAAGGCAAAGTCGCGCTGGTCACCGGCGCCGCCAGTGGCATCGGCATGGCAATTGCGCTTTTGCTGCATGCACGTGGCGCCAAGGTCGTTGCCGAAGATATCAACCCTGCCGTAGAAGACCTCGCACGTCCAGGGCTGGTCCCACTGGTGGCGGACATCAGCGAAGATGGCGCTGCAGAGCGTGCCGTCGGCCTTGCCGTCGAGCGGTTCGGCCGGCTGGACATCCTGGTGAATAACGCCGGGATCATCATCAACAAACTGGTCATCGACATGACCCGCGAAGACTGGGAGCGCATCCAGGCGGTTAATACCACCGCGGCCTTTCTGCATTGCCGCGAGGCAGTCAAGGCAATGATGCCTAACAAGTCCGGCGCAATCGTCAATATCGCCTCCTATGCAGCCTACTTCGCCTTTCCAACCATCGCGGCGTACACCGCCTCCAAGGGTGCGCTGGCACAACTGACCCGTACGCTGGCACTCGAAGCCATCGAGTACGGTATCCGCGTCAATGCCATCGGCGTCGGCGACGTGGTCACCAACATCCTCAATGACGTGGTCGAAGACGGTCCTGGCTTTCTTGCCAAGCACGGCGAAGCGGCCCCCATCGGCCGTGCCGCACAGCCGGAAGAAATTGCCGAGCTCGTCGCGTTTCTCGCGTCCGAACGGGCGAGCTTCATGGTCGGTTCGGTTGTCATGGCCGACGGCGGCATGACCGTGACCGCCGGTTGATCGGTCTATCACCCATAAAGGAGCCCATAGCATGCTCACAAAGCTCGCGTTCTTCACCGCACGCCCCGGGCAAAGCGGTGCCCTCGGCCAGCGCCTGTTGGCGCTGGTCGGCCCCACACGGCAGGAGCCTGGCTGCATCCGTTACGACATCTACCAATCGGGCGACTCGGTCGAGGGGTGGCTTGTTTACGAGGGCTGGCACTCGTCCGAGGCCTTTGACGGACATCTGCAGACACCTTATGTGCAGGCCTTCATGAGCGAACTCGACACGTTCTGCAGCGAGGTCCCCAAGATCCATACGTTCGAGCGGCGCGCCTAGACAATCAAACACTGAACCCGACCACTTGCAGGAGGACCCTCCCATGAGTGCACAGAACACCTGGCTGGTAACCGGCTGTTCCACCGGTTTTGGCCGCCACATTGCAACCCATTTGCTCAAGCAAGGCGAGCGCGTGGTTGTCACCGCACGCAAGACCGAACAGGTGCAGGATCTCGCCAGCCTCGGCCAATCGCTGGTACTGCCACTGGATGTAACCGATGCCGAACAGGCCAAGGCCGTGGTGGCTGAAGCTGAACGCGTATTCGGCAGGGTGGATGTACTGGTCAACAACGCCGGTATCGGTTACTTCGCCGCTGTCGAGGAAACAGACCCGCAGGCGGCGCGCCGCCTGTTCGACGTTAACTTCTTCGGCACCTCCCATATGATCCAGGCAGTGCTGCCCGGCATGCGCCAGCGGCGTCAGGGCATGATCGTGAACCTGACCTCCATAGGTGGGCTCGCGGGCTTCCCCGCAGTGGGCTACTACTGCGCGAGCAAGTTCGCTGTCGAGGGGTTATCGGAAACCTTGCGTGCTGAGCTTGAGCCCCTGGGGATCGGTGTCATGACGGTCGAGCCCAGCGCATTTCGCACCGAATGGGCAGGCTCATCGGGTGAAGTGCCGGAACCTATAGCGGATTACGAGGTTACTGCAGGTAAGGCGCGCCGTGCCTACCACGCTTCGGTCGGCAAGCAGGAGGGGGACCCGGCCCGTGCAGCTGCGGCGATTCATACTGCGGTTACTTCGCCTCAGCCACCACACCGCCTGCTGCTGGGCAACAGAGCATTCGATGTGGCGATGGCCAAGCTGTCCGCCATGCGTACGGAGTTCAGCGTCTGGGAAGCCACCGCTCGCGGCGTCGATTTTCCAGCGTCCCAGGTTTGAGAACCAGCGGCTCGCTTTCCGAGCCGCCATCCAAACGAACTGGCGGATTGCCTGTACGGCAATTCATGTTGTGTTGAGAGCTGAAGCTGAAGATGTTCTCCAAGGCGCGAGCGAGCGGCTGCCCGCCCCTCAAGGTGAGGTCAGGATCACCACGTAATGGCCTTGGGTCAGCGGCTCGCCGCGCCCGTCGACCAGCCTGTAGGCCTGGTCGACCGTGGCCCCCTGATCGACGCGTACCGCCTGCACCGGCAGTGCCTGGCCGTCCACGCCCTCAATGCCGATGACGCTGTCACGCGCCAGCGCCGGACAGTCATCCATGCGCCAACCGGCACTGCCCACGGTGGTCGTGCAGGACGGCTCGACGATGCTGCCAGTGAACTGCAGCATGCCCGAGGCGACGACGGCGCCTGCCTGGGCCTGACCGACCAGGGCCAGACTAATTGCAACACTCAATGCGAATCGCTTGCCGCTCATGGTTTCCACTCCCCGATACCCACGTTTGAGCCTATCGGATGAGCAGTGACCGGGCCGTCTGCGCGCGTGAGGCAGTTCACAAAGCAGGCATTTAAACCACGCGGCAATTTAAGAAACGTCTCAAAGCCGGGGGCGGCCCAGCTGTCTAGGATGCCCAGGTCCTTCCCAGTCACCCTCACCGGAGCCCTGCCCTGACCATGTCGCGCTTGCTTCATACCCTCTCGCGCCCAGCCATGGCGGCGCTGGTCCTGATGGGCCTGGCGTCCGGTGCCTGGGGCCAGCTCAAAGTCGAGGGCACACGCCTCATTTACCCAGGCTCGAACAAGGAAGCAAGCATCAGCGTGGTCAATCGCAGCGACCTCGACACGGTCATGCAAAGCTGGGTCAGCAGTACCGACAAACGCGACGATGCGCCCCATCGTACTGCTCGGCGTCCGGGAACTGGTCGAACGCGACCCACGCTTTAGCGTGGTCGGCGAAGCCGTCTGTTCGCAAGGGCTGATCGAACTGCTCGAACGCCAACCCGTGGACATGGTCATCTCCGACTACAACATGCCGGCAGACTCACCCTACGGTGACGGCCTGAAACTGATCGACTACCTCAAACGTCACTATCCCGCCGTCCGCATCCTCGTGCTGACGATGATTTCCAACCCGCTGATCCTGACACGGCTGCAGGACTGGGCGTGGACGGCGTGATCCAGAAGAGCCAGTTGCATGGCGAAATCGAAAAGGCCCTCAATGCCGTCGCCCGCAACAGCACCTACCGGGCGCCGGTACCGGCAAGGCAATCGGTGATCACCTGTAACACCGCCATCGATCAACGGGTGGAAAACCTGTCACCCAAGGAATTCGAAATACTGCGCCTGTTTGTTGCCGGACAAAGTGTCAGTGAGATCGCCCGCAGCCAACATCGAAGTACCAAGACCATTAGTGCACAGAAAGTTTCCGCGATGCGCAAACTTGAAGTGAACAGCGATCAGGAATTGTTGGCCTATTGCCTGGCGAGTCATATCTTTAATTAACTAGCGAGCGTCATTGTTCCACCATTAAGATTCGTCTGATGGGCCAGAGAAACCACCTGACTTATTGTGAGCGTGCATTAAGTTGCAGCACTTACTCACTCTCATGTGGACATCAATATGAATAAATTCTCCCTGGCCGCCCTGACCCTCTCGCTCCTGACCGCTTCGGCAGGCGCACTGGCCGTCGAGGCCACCGGGCCAGTCAACGGCGGCAGCGGCAAGATTTCCTTCACTGGCGTGATCAACAATGACGCCTGCTCGGTCGATGGCGCCAACGCCGACCGCGTGATCGCCGTGGACATGGGCAGCGTCTCGATCAAGGACATGGGCACCGCCGAAAACCCGACGGCTGGCCGCGTGACCGGCAAGGACTTCAACCTCAACGTCAACTGCAACCCCGGCACCAAGGTGGCGATGATCTTCGATGCCAACAGCGGCGGCTCGGGCCTGGTGACCGGCAAGAAGGTCCTGGCCCTGACCAAAGGCACCGGCACTGCTGCCAACGTTGGCATTGCCCTGCTCGACCCTAATGGCAACCTGACCGACCTGAGCTCGGCCGCTACCGCCAAGATCCAGAGCGATGTACACGGCACTGGCGCCGAGGGCGGCGACGCTACCCTGAGCTTCTCTGCGGCGTACGTGACCACTGGCGCCGCCGGCACTGCCACCGCCGGTCGTGGTGACGCCACCCTGCCGTTCATCCTGCAGTACGAGTAATCACTTCGCCGCTGCTCCCTGCGCGAGGCTGACCAGCCTCGCCACTTCTTCGCCCCGCAAGGTACCCAACCATGTTGCGTCGTTCTCTGTATCCCGTTCTCGGGTTGCTGGGCATGCTCGTCGCCGCCCAGGCAACTGCCAGCATCTCCCTGAGCGCTACGCGCGTCGTGTTCGACGGTGCGCACAAAGAAGCCAATGTCATCGTGCGCAATGGCAACCAGGAAGTCCCGGTGCAGTCCTGGGTGGATGCCGGCGACAGCGCGCAGGCGCCGTTCGCCATTACTCCACCGTTGGCCAGGGTATTGCCCAAGCAGGAACAACTGCTGCGTATTCTCTATGAAGGCCAGGGCCTGCCGACCGATCGTGAATCGGTGGTCTGGCTCAATGTCCAGGAAATTCCGCAAGCCAGTACCAAGGCCAATACCTTGCAGTTGGCGGTGCGCCAACGTATCAAGATTTTCTTCCGCCCGGCCAACTTGCCCGGCAACGCCCTGCTGGCACCCGAACAACTGGTCTGGCAATTGACCCGGCGCGCCGGGAAGCCCCAACTGACCGTGAACAACCCCAGCCTGTATCACGTGTCGATGGCCGATATCGAACTCAAGAGCGGGAAACAAACCGTGCTCAGCGCCGATTCGACCATGATCGCCCCTGGCGAACAAAAGACATTCACCTCGGTTTTTTCCCAGGTAGACGGACCGTCGACGCTCACGTTCAAGAGCATCAACGACTATGGCGCTCAACATGGATATTCCTTGCGTTTGAACACTGCCCAGCCGGGTAGCGCCAAGCCTGCCGAACCCGCCATCACCTTGTGAAATCGTAGCCCCCACCTTGTGCCCTGGTCGCGTGCGGCCTCCCCGTGCCCCGCCCGTGCCGCGATATGAAATAGGTTTCTGGTATGTCTCTGTCCATCGCCCCCCACCCTGTCGAGGGAGCCGGTGCAGGCGCGCACGCGTTCAGTGGCGGCACGCTTCGTCCGGCCTGGAAGCTCAACGCCCTGTCATTGGTCATCTGCACCGCGCTGCCCGGCCTTGCAACGGCGCAGGACGCCGCCCACCTGCAGGGCTTCAACACCACCTTTCTGCAGGGAGCGCAATCGGCGGTCGACCTGCAACTGCTGCTGTCGGCCAACAGCGTGCTGCCGGGCAACTACCGGGTAGACCTGTACAGCAACGACGTGCTGGTAGGCCGACGTGACATCGAATTCAACCGCCACCCACAGACTGGGCGGGTGGAACCCTGCCTGTCCCTGGAACTGCTCGAGCAACTGGGTATCGACATGGACAAGCTCAAGGCACAGGGGCGCCTGGATACCGCCCTGGCCTGCCACGACCTGACCGCACTGATCGACCAGGCCAGCCTGAGCTACGACGCGGGTCACCTGCGCCTGTCCGCCAGCATCCCGCAGGTCGCCATGAAACGCGGCCTGCGCGGCTACGTCGACCCGCAACTGTGGGACGCAGGGGTGTCTGCTGCGTTCGTGAACTATCAGTTCAACACCAGCCGCAGCGCCGGCGATGCCGAGACCCGCATCGCCAACAACCTGAGCCTGCGCAACGGCATCAACCTGGGCAGCTGGCGCTTGCGCAACGAGTCGAACTTCAGCAGCGGCACCGGGCAGCCGGACACTTTCAAAAGCAACCGCAGCTATATGCAGCACGACGTGACTGCGCTCAAAGGCCAGTTCAGCGCCGGTGACATTTTCAGCGACACCGACCTGTTCGACAGCGTGCGCTACCGGGGCCTGAAGCTGGCTTCGGACGAAGGCATGCGCGCCGACAGCGAGCGCGGCTACGCACCTGTGGTGCGTGGCGTCGCGCAGACCAGCGCCAGGGTCGAGATTCGCCAGAACAACTACGTGCTCTACACCGCCAACGTGCCGCCCGGCCCGTTCGAGATCAGCGACATCTACCCCAGCGGCTCCAATGGCGACCTGGAAGTCACCATCATCGAGGCCGACGGCCGTCGGCGGGTCACCGTGCAGGCCTTCTCCAGCCTGCCGCTCATGGTCCGTGGCGGTCAGGTCAAGTACAGCCTGTCCGCTGGACGCTACAACAGCAACACGGAGGGCTTGGCCACGCCGCAGATGCTCAGTACGACGCTGGCTTACGGTCTGACCAACAACGTGACCGGCGTCGTTGGCCTGCAAGCCACGCAAGACTATAAGGCAATGGCCGTGGGCAGCGGCCTGAACACACTACTGGGCGCCTTCTCGCTCGATGTCACCCACTCCTCGAGCAAGGCCCAGGGCCAGACCACCCAGGGCAACAGCCTGCGGGCGCTATACGCCAAGACGTTCACCGGCACCGACACCAACTTTACCCTCGCGGCCTACCGCTATTCCACCGAGGGCTTCCGTACCCTCACCCAGCATGTCGAGGACCTGAGCGCCAACGCGATCAAGCGCAGTGGCAACTCCAAGACCCGCACCGACCTGACCATCAACCAGAGCCTGGGCCGCAACCGCGCGTTCGGCAGCCTGTACCTGACAGCCACAGACCAGCGCTACTGGAACCGCGGCGGTTCGCAGAGCCTGACCGCCGGATACAGCAACAACTGGGGCGAGATCTCCTACAACCTGGACGTCAGCCGCACCAAGGAGCTGGGGAACTCAGGCCCTTCGGGGCCAGATACCCAGCTCAACCTGTCGGTATCGTTCCCACTCGGCAGCCGGGCCCGCGCACCGCGGGCGTTTGTCACCACCAGCACACAGAAAGGCAACGACACCACCCAGGCCGGCATCAACGGCTACCTGTCGGAGACCAGCGACACCTTCTACTCGATCCAGGGCGGCCACAGCCGCACCAGCGGCAGCTCGGCATCGGCCAACCTGAACACCCGCACTTCGGTCGCCGACATCAGCCTGGGCTATAGCCAGGGGCGCGGCTACGACTCGCAGAACCTGAACATTGCCGGCGCCGTGGTCGCCCACCAGGGCGGCATCAACCTCGGCCAGTCGCTCAGCGAGACCTTCGCCCTGGCCGAAGTACCGGGTGTGAAGGGCGCAAAGATCAGCAGCTATAGCGGTGTGGAGACCGGGCGCAACGGCTATGCGGTGATCCCCAACGCCCAGCCCTATCGGGTCAACTGGATCAGCCTGGACACCAGTGACCTGGGGGGCGACATCGAGATCGACAACGCGACCCAGCAACTGGTGCCTCGCCGCGGCGCCGTGGTGCTTGCCCGCTATATCGGCAAGAGCGGGCGTCGGGTGCAGTTCGAGCTGTTCGACGAGCGCGGTCAACTTATACCGTTCGGGGCCTCGGTCGAGGACGCCGCGGGCCAGCAACTGGCAATTTCCGACCCCAGCGGCAAGGCATTGTTACTCCTGGAACAGGACCAGGGCAGCCTGACCATCAGGTGGGGTGAGCGCCAGTGTTCGGCACCTTACAACCTTCCGGAACGGGACAAGGCGGTTAACTATGAACGTCAGCGCCTGGCTTGCCGGCCGTAACACCCGCTCTTGTCTGCAGAGAATGCTCATAAGCGCCCGGTAGCTTTGGTATGATCAAACGCGACTCTGCAAGAAGGCAGCGCAACAAGGATTCCGATGCTGATGAAGGCCGCACCATGTCCTTGATTTCCTGCATGGCCACTCCATTTTTAGCGAATACCCACGCTTGATGCGAAAACTCCTGGCAAGCGCCCTGGCGCTGGTGATGATCGCCGCCCTCTGCGGCTATGGCTTCTGGACCCAACAGCGCCCGGAAGGCCACTATCTGTCCGACCTGCGCATCGAACTGGCGCTTAACCATGGCGTCCCGGGCGAGCACGGCAACCTGCTCGGTGTCGAACCACTGCTGTACCCGGGCGACTATCAGAACTTGCAACGCCTGCACCGCAAGCTCGCAGCCTATCTGGAGCAAGCCCGCGACCAAGGCCTGGTGAACCCGCGCACGGTGGTGGTGCTGCCGGAACACATCGGTACCTGGCTGTGGGCGCGCGGAGAGAAGAACGAGCTGTATCAAGTCACCCAGAGCCACGAAGCCCAACAGTGGCTGGAACTGAGCAACCCACTGCGCTATGGCCTCGCGGTTCTTGGCGCTGACGGCGACGACTGGCGCGCCGATGCGCACTTGCGCATGAAGGCCGAGCAGATGGCCGCAGACTACCAGCAGCTGTTCGGCGGTCTGGCCAAGGAATTTGGCGTCACCTTGGTGGCCGGTTCGATCGTGCTGCCCGAACCTTATGTGAAACAAGGCGTACTGCATACCGGCCGCGGCCCGCTGTTCAACAGCAGTGTAGTGTTTGCCGGAGACGGCTCGCTACTGGGGCAGCCCCAGCGCCAGCAATATCCCGACAGTGAAATGCGCCGTTTCGTCCATCACGGCCGCCAGCACCCGCTGCAGGTCGTGCAGACCCCGGCCGGGCGGCTGGGGATACTGGTGGGCAGTGACAGCTGGTACCCGGAAAACCACCAGCAACTGACTGAACAAGCCGTACAACTGGTCGCTAACCCGGCGTTTCTCAGTGGCAAGGGCAGCTGGCAAGCACCCTGGCGGGGAAATCGCCATCAGGATGCCAGCGCCGGGCTAGCCTTGCAGCGCGGCGAAGTCAGTGAACAAACGGCTTGGCAACGCCTGACCGAAGTGGCCGGAACCGGCATCAGCAGCATGAGCGTGTTCATGCGCGGGCAGTTCTGGGAACAGGGCAGCGATGGCCAGGGCTTTGCCCGCCAGTCGGGAGCGTTGCTCGCCGGCCCCCCCAGCCCAGGCGCCCGCCTGTTGAATGTGTGGTTGTAACACGTGGCCCGCCCCCGCGTGCGCCTGGGCGAACTGTCGGTTGGTTTTGTCCAGCCTTTGAGCGAAGCCCTACGCGAGCTGGGCCACGACCCTGAGCCATTGCTGCGCCGCTACGGCCTGGACGCGACACGCCTGGGCGAAGCCGGCGCACGCCTGTCCATACCCCGCTACATGCACCTGGGCCACGCAGCCATCGAAATGAGCGGTGAGGCCGCTTTAGGTCTGCGTATGGGGCGCCTCAGCCGACTGGCGCATACGGGCCTGGCTGGTGTCACTGCGGCCCAAGCCCCCACCCTCGGCGAGGCCGCGCGTACCCTGCTGCGTTTCGAGCCGCTTTATGCGGCCAACTACCGCGGCCATTCCAGCTTTGAGGAAGATGCCCAAGGCGCCTGGCTGCGCTTCTACTCCATCAGCCCGTATAACGACTACAACCGCTTTGTGGTCGACTCACTGCTGGCCGGCTGGCTGGCCCAGTTGGCCGACCTTGCCGGCACCCCGGTGCAAGCCGAACGCCTGGAGATCGAGTTTACCGCTCCCTCCTATGCCGCCCGCTACCAAACGCTCTGCAGCACGCCTGTGCAATTCGCCGCCGACGGCAATCAGCTGCGTCTGAGCCGCGCCACCTTGCAACTGCCCAACCCCGGGCATTGCCCGAGTACCTGGCAGCACCTGTTGCAGTTGTGCGAAGCAGAGCTGCTGCAGCGCACGCGGGTGCGCAGCCTGGGTGAGCGTATTACTCACCTGCTGGGCCCGCTGCTCAATGGCGGCCGTGAACCGGACCTGGAAGAAGTGGCGCTGCACTTGCAGTTACCCACCTGGACCCTGCGCCGCAAGCTGGCCGAGGAAGGCACACGTTTTCGCGACCTGCTCAACGAAACACGGCGCGACCTGGCCGAAACCTACATCCGTGATACGGAGCTGGCCTTTGGCGAGATTGCCTATCTGTTGGGGTTTGCTTCGGCCGAGGCCTTCCAGCGCGCGTTCAAGCGCTGGACGGGCCTTACACCGGGGGAGTTCCGCCGCAGCCAGCGGCGGGCGGGCTAAAGTTCGGTAGCGTCTTCCGCCGGTTCCGGGGTGTCCAGTTCATAAGCCTGGGTTTCGAGTAGTTCTTCCTGGTATTCATCCATTGCCCTGCGTCCTCTTTACTCATTTTGTCTTCGTAGGTATCACCTTCAGCCTAAGCAGGCAGGATGAAGGGATGATGACAAGCTTATGAGTGGTAAACGTAGCAGGTGTTCAGGAAGTTATCGCGGGGTGTCTGTAACAGGGAATGTTTACAGCCTGTACCCGCGAAGAGGCCGGTGCAGGCAACCAGTCAAAGGGAAGGCGACGCGGCCTCGGCAGGCTGGGCTTCCTGCTGCACCTGAATCGGCGCTGCCTCGGCCGGCGGCGCGACAGGCTGCGAACCCTGGCGCTCATCCACCACCGGTGCCGCTGCCGCTTCACTGGCCGGGGCAACGGCCGCAGCTGGCGCGGGTGCAGCTGGCGCCACAGGGGCGGCTTCTGGCGCCGGGGCAGGTGCCACCGGGTTCGCCGCCGCCT
>Ga0213824_1001254_pt1 | contig 15353 bp, 15 predicted proteins | sample MC6MC0906MG_FD_179892 | JGI IMG/M metagenome (GOLD analysis project Ga0213824, IMG submission 179892) | Enriched soil aggregate microbial communities from Iowa State University, Ames, United States - MC6-MC0906-MG | ecosystem: Environmental > Terrestrial > Soil > Unclassified | place: USA: Iowa...
CATCTGTTTCACCCATCCCGCAGATTACACCGGAACATGGAGAAATTCCTGCTTTTTTTACATTTTCAATCGTCTGGACCCGATCCTCATAATCATGCGTGGTGGTAATGTTCCCATGATGGTTAGTGCTTGTATTGATATTATGATTGAACCGGTCCACACCCGCGGATTTCAGCCTACCTGCCTGCTCTTCGGACACAAGTCCCATACAGGCACAAATTTTGATGTGATCAACCTCATTTTTAATTTCTTGAACAGCGGAGATCACTGTGTCCACCTCATTATTGGTTGGCTTTCGGCCACTCATTACGATACAATATGTACCTATTCTATTCTTTTTCGCTTCCTTAGCACCCTCCACAATTGTTTGCTTGCTAATGAGTGTATACCGATCAATTTCAGTTTTTGCTTTAATCGATTGGGCACAATAGCCACAGTCCTCAGGACATAGGCCGCTTTTTGCATTAATAATTAAATTCAACTTCACTTTTTTTCCGTAATAATGTCTGCGAATTTCATAGGCTCCATTAACGAGTGATAAAATGTCCTCATCCTTAGATAATAAGATTTCCTTCGCTTCCTCATTTGTTAGTTCATAACCTTCAATAACTCGTTTTGCCAGCGTGAACCAATTCATGCCATCACCCCATTTTTAATTGTTAACTAAAATTATAGTCTGGTTAACAATTAAAATTATATATCACTTTTACTATTATTAAAATAATTTTATGCAATTTTTGGATTTTACGAGTAATTCGCCCTAAATGTTTTCATTAGAAAATCTTCACAACTTCCACACAATTTCCCCCTAAGTTCTACACAAGTTTTTCTTACTATAAAAGTAACTTAATTAGGAAATAAGTTCATTGAGCTCATTTCTTAAAACTTCCCATAATTTGATTGGTGCCAGACACCAATCTATTTTTTTGCACTCATGCCTATTCCTACTCAACAAAAAAAGGCCGCAACGATGCCGCCTTAAAATTCATCCATTTTTCAACTATGATTTCATTACTTTTAAAAAAGCGTTAATTTGATTCCTATGCGTTTGGTCATGCTCGATTAGATCAGAAAAATAGTTTGATAATATCAAGCTGTTTTTGCCAATGATAATCTGTTCATGAAATCTTTCAGCTGGAATGAGCTCAATTTGAGAAACTAGCTCTTCCCTTTTCGAAATAAATTCATTTATAAGACTAGCTTTATTTATTCCAGACCTCGCATAACGTGATGCTTCAACGTTTATATTCTCAACATCCACTTTTACCTCAGGAAATTCTGTGGAACGAATGATAAAAGGCAATCGATAGTCCAATAAAAATTGATCCCACGAAATAAAGTGGGAAATCACATCTGCAATTCCCCAGCTCCCTACCTTAAAAGGCCTAAACCAGATATCATGTGTTAAGCCATTAAGTGAAACACACCAATCTATTAAACTCAGCTTTTCTGCCATGATTTCCTGTTTATCCATAATTCCCTCCATTCCCTAGTCTAAACTACCCGCGAAAAACTACTTTACTTCTCTAATATTCGAGAATGGAAAAATAACAAATTCACTTTTCCCTACAATGTCCTTTTTCTTGATAAAATCTAAACCATTGCGGCTATCCATACTTCTTAGACGATTATCTCCCATTACAAAATAATGGTTGGCTGGGACAACAATTGGTCCAAAGTCCCCTGTTAACTGACTTCCCATTTCCTCAGCTGCCTTACGATTTTCTGAAAGGTAGGATTCCTTATAGGGCTCCCCATTGATTAATAAATGGTCATCGTTCATTTCAATCTTATCGCCAGGAGTGCCGATGATTCTTTTTACATAATTTTCAGTTTGTTGCCCTTTAATAATGACTATGTCGCCTCTGTTAATATTGTTCGAATAGTACATTTTGTTTACAAAAATTTTCTCTTGATTATGTAAGGTCGGTTCCATTGATGCACCTTCAACGACATACGGAGCAAATAAAAATGTTCTTATAACAACGGCAATGGCTGCAGCGATCAATAGTGATTTTCCCCAGCCAATAAGCTCCTTTTTAGACTTAGAACTTTCCATTTACAACAACACCTTTCTTTTTTAGTAGTGATTTCTTTGGATATAATTTGATAACACCTTTGTATCAATGGAACCAAAAGCATTTCTATCTAAAATTAAACATAAGTATTGGTAATAATAATATTCTATATCAATCCATTAAGACCTTTTATTAAATACAATTTAATCCTAAAAAAATTCATCAGCCATCACATTTTGTAATGGCTGATGTTTTCATTATTAGTTTACCCCTACTTGTGTCCAAGCAGATGCAACTGCATTGTACTGTGTACTGCCGGTGCCGTATAAATCGGCTGCCGCAGCTAGAAGTGAGGCACGTGCGTCGCTAAAGTTACTCATTGGTGATAAATAAACAGTTAGTGCTCGATAGTAGATTTTCTCTGCTACAGATATTCCCAGATTAGAAATCGTTAAATAGGCAGCCTTGTTTGGAATACCGCTATTCGTATGGACGCCGCCATTATCAGAAGTCGTATTAACATACTTACTCATATGCTCTGGTTGTCCATAAAGGCTTGGGTTTGATAAACTACGCAGCGCATCGCCTGCTTTTTTCGGCGTATACACATCTTCACCGATTAAATAGTCATCTTTATCAAGGAATACCCCGAACGTATCAGAGATCGATTCATTCAGAGCACCGGATTGATTTCTGTATTCTAATCCCGACGTTCTTTCTGTTACCGCATGGGTTAATTCGTGGGCAATAACATCAAGCGATCCGGATAATGATGTAAAGATTGTCCCATCACCATCACCGTACACCATCTGCGACCCGTTCCAAAATGCATTGTTGTAATTTCTACCGTAGTGAACAGTTGAACGAAGTGTTGCTCCATTTCCATCAAAACTATTTCGATTAAACGTGTTTTTATAATAATCATAGACAGCACCAGCATAGTAGTGGGCGTCAACATCCGCACGCTGTGACGTCGCATTAAAGTTATTATCAGGATCAACAGAATAATTACCTGGTAAACGTGTTTTATTAACTGCCGTTCTAGTTTCAATCACACCCGCCATTGGCTTGGTTGTATCATACAAATAGTAAGTTCCGTCGGAATAATTGGTGTTAAGTGTTTTCGTATCCCCTAGAACACCGATTCCAGTACCTGCGTCATTCACAGCATTATAGGAATCTAGGACATTGCCATTTACAGCATCAACATATACGACCCAGTTTGCCGGATATGGCTGAATGAATTGCAGGTTTGTTTTATATGCCAGGTAAAAGTCATTTTCTTTTTTATATACAACAAGATCTGCTTTTTCGACTGTATCCTCAAACTTTTTACCATCAGGGCCCGCTTCCGCATTAGTTTCTGTTTCCGCTTTGGTTACATGAATCGATTTCCAAGCCTTTTCTAATGCTGCCTCCTTAGCCACCTGTGCTTTCAGCTTTCCTTTAAAATAAGAGGAAGCTTCCAGGAACACATCGCCATTTACAGCCGTCACAATCCCGTCTTTATCGGTATGAACTTTGAATTTTGCACCATCAACCGGGATTCCCTGGACAGATTGGACAAAATTATAGTGAGTGCTGCCAAGCTCGTCTGTCTCAATACCGAGCAAAGTTAAATCCTTGTCGGTATCTAATTGATAGATCTCTTTATTTTCTTTTAAAAATTGCTTTATATCATCTTTATTTTTGTGAGTCTTAGTCGATAATTTTCCATGGACGAAGGATGGGACCGCTTGTCCTTTTTTCCAATTTACCTTTGCCTCTTTTCCAAACTGCTTCGCTTCCTTCTGAACCGTAACATTATACGGAATCGTATTTGCTGCAGCCGTAATCGGTAACACAGACCCCATCGTTAATCCTAATGCCAAAACAAGTGACGTTCTTTTCTTCATCATTCCCAAGCCTCCTAATGATATATTTTGTTGCAATTTTCAAAATATATCATACCACGGTAAATCTATCTGCATAATTGGGAAAAAAGTGGTTGATAGTGTGTCAGTTACCAGGGTTAATTTCGATTACTCTATTAAAAATCCCAATACCGGATTCATTTCGGCATTGGGAAAAAATAATCTATTATTTTTTTCGATGCTTTTTATTGGGAATATTTTTTAATAAAGGAATAACTTGTTCTTTCTTATAAAGATTAATCAAGAATATATTAACCTATTGACAAATATTTCATAACAAAAGAGAATTTGATACTGATAGAAGCCCTTGTCGGAACCTTAAGTATAGATTTTACCCTGCAAAAAATAATGAAGGAGTGAATAGATGATGTTATTAATAATCAGCAGACAAGAATTCGATTCAATTGACGATACCCTCCTCTGGTCAGCATGTTTCGAGCCAATCATCAAAGTGTATAAAGTGAGAATGAGTGAACAAACACATTTAAGTGATCATGAAATTAAATCTCAATTTTATGAAGAATTGACAGATGGACAACGTGCACTGTTTATGTTCCTTGCTTTCTATAATCATGCAAAAAAATCATTAGAAGAATTTTATTGGTGGAACGCCTATTATTTGGCACAGCCGAAGATTTGGTCAGAAATTGCAGCAGGACTTCGTTATTTCAACGCAGATTCTATGCTGCAGATCCTTAAGGAAATGGAAAAAATTCTTACAGCAAGGAACTATCCACGAAGTTTAGAAAAGTTCAATGTTACACATGAGGACCTAAACCATGATTCGGAACTTCTCAAATTGATAAGTCCACTTAACAGTATGTTCAACGATAATTCCCTTACAACATTAAAAATAATTGGTAAGTTTATCAGAAACAACCCAAACGAATTCATGCAGTTTGAGAACTAGAGGAGATAACAAGGTGAATCAACATTTTTTAGAAAAGAACCTAATGGAAAAATGCGCTACCTCTCTGTTGGTAACGCATCATTATTCACGATTATTTTTTCACGTATTCTGATGAGGTAAAGCCGTTCGTTAATAATTTTGTTGAATCATTCCATACACTATTTTTGCTAGATTTTAACACTACTGCCATTAATCTTTTTCCATTTCTTTCAGCTGAAGATACAAGGCAATAGCCCGCCTCATCCGTAAAACCAGTCTTTATTCCATTAGCCCCCTCAAAATAATATGGGCTGTTTGAATCCAACAGCTGATTACTGTTTTGATAGGTGATGGCCTCATTTGAATAGACCTTACTGCTCACAATCTTTTTAAACATTGGATTTTTCATTGCCTCGCTGGCAATTACCCCTAAATCATAGGCAGTTATATAATGGTTGGGATGATGCAGCCCATGAGGATTCATAAAATGAGATTCTTTAGCCCCAACCTCTTTCGCCTTTTTGTTCATCATTGAAACAAAATAATCTAATGCCTTTTCCTCTGAAACATGAGGATTATCCATTTGTTTTTTCGCGATATAGACTGCGATGGTTCTTGCCGCGTCATTTCCGGAAGGCAGCATTAATCCAGCCAGCAATTCCCTTAGTGTTAGAACTTGCCCTTCTTTAAGCCACGCAGTGCTTTCACCCTCTGTTTTAAATTGCACTTCTTTTCCAACCGTAATTCGATCAGTTAATTTTCCATATTCAACAGCCAATAATGCGGTTAATATTTTCGTTGTACTAGCTGGATACAGTCTTTTATGATCATTCTTTTCATACATCACCTTTCCTGAATCCAAGTCCAAAACTAAAGCTGCTTCGCCCTGAATGGGAGAACTCAGGTTTATCGAATCTTTGTTAGTTTTTGTGAAATGATCACGGACAGTTTTAATTCCGGTTAACTGACTTCCATAACTTACTAAGATTAGAAAAATCAAACCGATTACTACATGTTTTATTTTCATATAACAGCACTCCTAGAAAAATGGTTTATAACAAATATAGCCATTATTTCTAAAGTGGGACGAAATTAAACCTTAAGAAAACCTAAAGAATACCTAATGATTACTTTATAGATAGAAAAAGACTGCCAAATCGCAGTCTTGGGTTGTTTAAAATACACTTCAATGATTATTTGACAGCGGCAGCTGAACTTGAAATATCGTTTCCGCCTCATTACTTGAAACGATAATTTCTCCTTGATGCAGCTCCACAATTCCCTTTGCAATTGCTAGACCCAGGCCTGTTCCGCCAGTTTCCTCCGATCTTGACTGTTCTATTCGGTACATCCGATCAAATATAAAAGGAATCGCTTTTGGAGGAATCACTTTCCCATAATTGATAACCTTCACTACCGAGTTCCCGCCTTCTGCCTCAACAACGAGAGTAATCTTTCTTCCTGCATTTCCATACTTAATTGCGTTGGAAATAAGGTTTTCAAATGCCCTCATGATTTTATCAGGATCTGCCTCAATCATCAGTTCATCCGCAGCAGTTTTCAATTCTATCTCCATATTCGCCTTTTTTAATTCAGGATGAAATTGCGCCGCTAACTGTTTAAGCAGTTCGATTAGATTAAAGGGGATCAGCTTTAAGGCAAGATCACGGTTATTTATTTTGGTAAACTCAAAAAGGTCGTTGACCATACGATTGAGCCGTATGGATTTTTCATAAGCAATATCAACAAAATAACGAAGTTCCACTTCATCTCTGTATTGATCTTCCTCAATTAATCGTAAGTAGCCGATGATGGATGTTAACGGAGTCCTCAAATCGTGAGACACATTTGTCACCAGTTCGTTTTTCGATTGGGTCGCCTTCTTTTCATCTTCAATTAACGACTCTAACTGTTCCTTCATTGAATTTATGTTTAGTGCTAACGGACTTAATCCCCCATGCTTCCAAATCGGAATCTCCATATCAAGACGACCTTCCGAAATTTCATCTACCGAATGGCTGATGATCTTAAAGTACGATGCCATATTTCTGATTGCTAAGGCATAATAGATGACCGTCAAAATAATCGTACCAATAAAGAATAAGTACCAAAATCCATAGGTAGTTTTCATATTGGCGTATAAATAATTTACTTCCATCGGTAATGGGAAATATATATATATAAATCGAATGATATATGCTAGTATGACAGTTGAAATTCCAGCACCGAGCAGACTATATAGTAGATATGAAAGTAATCTGGCATAAATGGACGTTGATTGTTTATCCATCAATTTTGTACCCCACTCCCCAGATTGTTTTGATTAATTTATAACCTAATTTTTTTTCCAGCTTTTCGCGTAAATTACTGATATGTACCATCACCGTATTATTTGCAGAATAATAGGATTCCTTCCATACTAGTTCAAAGATTTCTTCACTGCTAAACACCCTGCCTAAATTCGAAATCATGATATAAAGAATCGCAAACTCTTTTGAAGTTAATGATATCGGACACCCATTTACTTTTACTGTATGAAAGGTTTTATTTACCTCAAGGCTTCCCAGCTTGATTATCTCGTCATCGTTCTGTTCTTCTTGATATAAATAGGCCCTGCGAATCAGCGTTTTAACTCGGGCCACTAGCTCCAACGGATTGAATGGTTTGGTTAAGTAATCGTCAGCTCCGCTCATTAAACCCGTTATTTTGTCCATATCCTCTGTCTTGGCACTAACCATCATAATCGGAACATGATGCTTGGCACGTAAAATTCTGCATACTTCCAATCCGTCCACTTTTGGCATCATCACATCCAATACAATCAAGTCTATCTTTTCTTTCTCAAACAAAGTTAGAGCCTCTTCGCCATTGAAAGCTTTCGAAATTTTATACCCTTCATTTTGTAAATAAATCGCGATCAATTGAACAATTTCCTTATCATCGTCCACTATTAAAATATGTCGCAAACTTTATACCCCCCGATCATTGACCCAACTTTTCACAGCGTATATTTGAATTCATATACAAAAAATACCACATCATCAAGTGTTGTGGTAGGGAAATAGCCTTGTTTTATTATTTAAAAAATTTATTTTTCGAGTCTTAGGTTTGCATGGATAATGATGTATTTCTTGAAAATAATTTTTTATTCAATTAATCACTTTAGTTCACCGGCCAAATAATTTGCCCCAAAAGCCCTGCCTCTTCGGTTCTGACTCCCTAAATGATTCCTGCTCCTCTTGATCAATAGTAACGATCCCCTTTTGCTTTGCTTCCTTTAACCAGCTCGGAAATTCATTTAATAAGGAATTATATAGCTGTTCATCAGAAATTTTATCAATTTCTTCAATATGCAAGAAATTTGCGTTATCTACTACTCTTCCTTCCAAGGTATCTATTTTACTCAGAAAATCAAAATTGCCATTTCCAATTCCAACAAACTGCCAAAAAACCGGATGTTTTGCAGAGCTTTCTATTATTGGCTTTATTGATTTTTTGCAGCCCCCATCATTGATAAAAACTATATATGCCGGATCCTTGCTTGGATCCTCTTCAAGATACTTTCTTAAAACGTCCTTCATCACAGGAGGTTCATCATTTCTGCCGAATTTATGTACTAACTCGTCCTCAAGGATAATTCGATCCACATAACCATCAAAATCTCTCTCTGTTACAGGCTTTAATCTAGAAAACTCATTATCATAAACCCATACATCTAACACACCATCATCATCAAACTGAGAGGCAATCGCTAAAATTCGCTCAACTACTTTTTGAACCGTACCATTCTTATACAATGTTCTCATGGATCCCGTAATATCTAATACCAACCCAACTCTTGCCGTTACTGCTGCTAAATTCTTCTTTTCCAAAACAATCTTTACACTTTTTTTCTGTAAATCAATGGTCGCCATTTGCCAGTCTCCTTATGGTTAAAATGATCTAAATAATACATACACGTAATGAATTACTCTTAAACTCATTAGCTTTTTTGTTCATCATCGAGATGGAATTGTTTTTCGTATGTTCTCATTTACCCGCTCTTTTTCAAGGAGTTAATCCTTGTTAGATAAATCCCTGCAAATCATTAATACATTTCCATCGGGGTCTTTAAATACAAAATAAAAATCATCCTGGATTTCTGTCAGTAGTTCCACATTATTTTCTTTCAAAAATTGATAGGATGCATGCAGATCATCTGTTACAAATTGGATGGCAGGAACCTGATAGGTTGGAAGATTACTATTTTCATCTCGCCACTTTGGCATCGTATCTAAAATGAAACCTGCCGTTCCTTCCATTGATGCTGCAAATAAATGCCCAAATTGAATTTCTCCATCTGTTAACCCAAGTATTTTACTATACCAATTTTTTGCTTTTCCGATATCATGAACAGGAAGAAACACTCCGCCAATTCGGTTTTTAATTGGTGTTTTATTGATTGGTATATTCATTAAACCCCTCCTTATTTTTGTGCATTTTTTTCTAATACGAATTATTCCTTTGTTTATCAGTATTTTTTTCCATCTCTTTCGTCTCTAAATAAATACATATAAACACTATAGAAAATAATAGTATTGGAAATATCGTGAGAAGATGATCAAATTTTACCCAACTCTCAGCATGTAAACCAAATAATGAATGATTCTCTTTTCAAATGATCCATAATTTCAGTTATTGTGAGCAGGACGGATGGAATCCCTACCATATTATTATAATATTCAAATTATATTAAAATCCAATATTATCCTAATTTATTCAAAAAAATAGGCTGGGTCAACAGCCATAACTTTTCATCGTTCCTATATATTTTTCACGGTTTGGTACCAAGATATTGCTTTTCGCTCAATTTCGATAGCTAACGAATCCTTTCCTTTGATATATGATTCTATATCATAGGGGAACCGTTGGGACAGCTCCTCTTTTAGGTTTCCATACTTTTTCGCAACCATGGGATGTTCTCTTAAATAATCACGAAAGGCAAGGTGACGCTCAATTTCCGGATTACCCACCTGATAAATATGAACATGATGCGTCCGCTGGTCTCCGCCTTTTTGGAAATAGCGGCGGCCGGGTAAACCATTTTCCCCCTTTGCTTCATAACCAATGGCAGCCATGGCATCATTATATTTATCAATTCGATTAATATCTTTTACTATAGGCATCATATCGATAATTGGCTTTGCTTTTAGGCCTTTGACAGATGTACTGCCAATGTGATAGATTTCAATAATTTCAGAGCCGAAAATCCTATGTAATTTACTTGCTTCTTCTTCAAAACTCATAACCCATTGGCCGTTATAAGGACTTACTTCCACTTTCCTCAAATGAAATCTCCTCTATATTTTAATGCTTCTCCAAAATGTCATAGGTTTTTTGAAAAACAAATCAATGAACTGCTCTTTCATTTACCGTAGAGGCTTTCTTTACCTCTTTGAAGTCAATTAATTCAAAAAATCTGAAACCCAAAGGTATACCACTAGTAATTCACTGGTTAGCATTCCTGAATCTTATTATAGAAAAGTTATCTATAGTTGAAGATATGATTGCATCCCGAAGCGGAAATAGGTTCGGGGTTATTCTAAGATCCACGTCCATAGAAGTAATTTTTTCGATTAAATCTGTTATTGGTTCAACGGTTATTGGGAGAACAGTAGAATGATTAATGTAATATCCAGCAATTTCATCCACTAATGTAAATCCATCATTATCAAAGGTATATTTATAAATAGTGGTATTTCTTATCCGTTCTAACCACGCTGTTTCAACTGCAATAATGGTTTTAGCACTAGTGTGTGAAAAGAATAATTTTTTATCTTCCAGACTTATATTATCAGACCTTGAATAAATTACCCGCGGGCAGTCTCTTGGAAAAAAATAATTAACAGCATGCTCCTCATCTATCGCCCAAACCACTGGGGGCATGCCATCAGTGGATCGTGGAATAAATTCTTTAATATTCGGTTTCTCACTGAAATGAAAAAGCAATTAATTTTCCTCCAAATTAGCCGTCATAATAAAGTTTTGTTTATTTCATTTACCAGAGTTTGCAATGCTTCCCCTTTTTGTGAACGTTTCATGTTCCTCCGAAATTCTTCGCTCTTTTTCTGAACCGACTCTACATACTTTACTAAAGATTCACAAGTTAGATTTTCTTCCTCTAAAGTAAGGGAATACCCCTTTTCTTCGAAGGCCTTTGCATTTAAAATTTGATCGCCCCTGCTTTGCTGTAGACTTAAGGGGATAATTAACATCGGGATATTTAATGTCAAAAATTCAAAAATGGCATTGGATCCGCCTCTAGTTATAACAAGATCCGTAGCAGTTAAAATATCGGGCAATTCTTCATGAACATATTCAAATTGTCTATATCCAGGAACATTAGAAAAATTGGTATCTATGTTACCTTTACCGCACAAATGCACAATTTGATAGTTTTGAGTTAGCTGTTTTAAAGACTCCCTAACTGCCTCATTAATTTTCCTGGCACCTAAACTGCCGCCCATGATGGTCAAGATGGGAAGTTCAGAATGATATCCAAGGAATTTCCTGCCTTTTTCCCTCGACCCGTTTAAAACCTCTCTTCTTATCGGTGAACCAATGACCATTGTTTTCTTTTCCGGAAAGAACTTCTTCGTCTCTTCAAAAGAAGTAAATATTTTGGTCGCAAACCTTTGTGAAATTTTATTAGCTAAACCTGGCGTTATATCACTTTCATGGATAAAAATTGGAATACCTAATGATTTAGCAGCAATGATAACCGGGACTGAAACAAAACCCCCTTTGGAGAACACTAAATCAGGTTTCAGCTTCTTTAAAATCTTCCGTGCCTCCATACAACCTTTCATCACCCTAAACAGATCGACGAAGTTTTCAAAGTCTATATATCTTCTAAGTTTCCCACTGCTAATCCCATAATAGGGGATATTTATTTTCCTTATTAACTCTTTTTCAATCCCGTTTTTAGAGCCAACATAATGAATTGTCCAATCTGTGCCCAATTCATTGATAATCGCTAAATTTGGGGTGACATGACCCGCCGAACCGCCGCCAGTAAACACAATCGTTTTGTTCGCCATACATCCTCCCGACTGAATCAGTTTATGTAGTATTCATTATATGTAATCCGGGCTCATAATTCCATTTATTTACTAAACCCTAAGTTAAGTTGGATATTTATGTTAATTTAAAGCAAAAAAAGTTTTATAAATTGAAAAGCCCGTCAATTGGCAGGCTTTTCTAGTAAAATCAATTTATTTTATTCCTTTTTAATCGTAATACCAAAATGATTTTCTAATGCATTTATGCCTTTTGGTGTAAGCTGAACAGCACGGTTCTTTTCTGCTCTTGTAATCCATCCATTATCAAAAAAACGAGTGGCAATTGCCGACCCTAACCAGCCAGAAATATGATAGCGTCTCTCACTCCAATCAAGACAGGGCTTTGCAAATACCCTCCTTTTTGTATTTGCTTCTTCAATATTAATTCCAAATTGAAGAAACCACTCTTTTCCTTTCTTTGTTACAGCGTATAAACCATCCTCAAGATATACTATTTCTTTTTCAATTAGTGCTTCGGTTATTTTTACACCAAGTTCTCCTGCAAGATGATCATAACAAGTTCGGCCAAAACGGACCTGTTTTAATTGGCTAGACTGTCGTAATGATCGAATTTCAACAGGTGGTGCGATTGTTCCTAACTTTTCAATCACTTCTGCAACTTCCTTGCTGGTAAGTCGGTAATAGCGGTGTCTACCATGTTGTTCCATAACAAGTAAATTCCCTTCAACCAGTTTAGCAAGATGGGAACTAATGGTTGGATGTGATACTTTCGCCATATAAGCTAATTCACTAGCTGGAAGTGCTTGACCACTCATTAGACAATCTAAAATGATGGCTCTTGTAGGTTCAGCTATTAGTTTTGCAATATATGAAATATTCGGATATACATTCATATTTCGATGATACCCTAAATGTATTTTTATTACAATGATACTAGATGATAACAAGGAGGAATTTAGTATGAATGCAATTGATCTTAGTATATTGAATTTAAAAGAAACCCGCCGGCGCTCCATTATATTATGGAGATCACTTCCCGATAGCTGGATTGACTGGCGACCTGATAAAGAGGCGTTGTCCTTTGGTGAAATGATTCGTCATGTATGGAGTGCAAGTTTCTATTATCATATGGTATTAAAAAATAGCGGATCTGTTAAAACAGAAACGCCCGCCCCGTTCGATCAAGAACCTATCCAATCTGTTGAAAAAGAGATTGAACTATCGAAACCGTATTTTGAAGATTTTATATCATATGTTCAATCCCTTACAGCCGAGGAGTTAGAGTCTCAACTTATTGATCGAAACGACGTTGGCTATCAGCGATATTTAGGGGATATGCTTTTACGGATTGCCTACCATGATTCGGTTCATACAGGACAATTTTTACAGTACTTACGAATGGTTGGTTTGGATAGACCATTGATATGGGACTAAATTTAAGGGTAAATTTAATATTATTCGATGAAGGACTTTTCGTGAGAAAATCCAACCTGATTTGGCCTTCATGAGGACGATGAAGGACTCTTCAAGGGGAAACCCCAACCGATTTGGCCTTCATCTAGGCGATGAAGCACTTTTCGAGGGGAAATCCAAACCGATTTGGCCTTCATAAGAGCAATGATGACCTTTTCGATAGGAAATCCAAACCGATTTGTCCTTCATTAGGAATAAACAATAATCGGAAAAAAATTTGAAATAATTACAGCTTGGTTTCAACCCTTTAATCTTCACAAAAACGTGCGTGATTGAATAACATGACAAAGCAAAAAAGCCGATTCCTAGAAAATTTAGGGAATCGGCTTTTTTAGGATATAAATATGCTTAGCCTATCTAGATAAATCTACTCTTTCTTTACACCAATCATTAAAAATCTATTTCTATACCGTTAATATTGATTGATTCAATCATTGAAATATCAAATTGCAAAGAAAGTAAGAATTTAGCTATAACCTTTTCGTCCTCACTAAAACTCGTCATAGCATCAAATGTTTTAGCACTACCGTCCTTCATTTTTGCACCTACTACTATTTTACTTGAATTATTAAACTCACCGTTTCCATATAAAGTAATTCCTAATATGTTTACTTTTATATTTTTACGTATTGTGAAATACCTCTTAATAAAAATCTTACCAACTGTTTAATGACAGCGCTTTAAAAAAATAATAATATTATTAATAGGTTAATTTACCAAATTTTCTTAAAAATCAAAAAAAGGTGTGTGTTTATGAAAGCTAATCTAGTATTTATCAATGGTGAAGTTATTACAGCAGACAAACAAAATTCAATAGTAGAATCTGTAGCAATTAAGGATAATCGTATAATTGGGGTTGGTTCAAATTTAGAAATGAAGGAATTTATTGGGGACAAGACTGAAGTCATTGATTTAGCAGGAAAATCCCTTCTTCCTGGATTTATTGATTCTCACATACACCTGGTTTTATATGGAGTTTTTCAGTTGAATATCAGTTGTAAAGAAAGTCACATCGACTCTGTTGCAGCCTTGCTGAATGAGCTTAAGAAAAAATCGTTGGAAACCCCAAAAGGTGAATGGATAAGAGCATGGGGGTTTAATGAAACCACGATAAAGGAAAAGCGGTATCCAACGATTGCTGAGCTAGATGCAATTTCAACCGATCACCCAATCATAATTACTCGTACATGTGGACATATCAGTATAGTAAACACTGCAGCATTGGAGAAGGCTGGATATGACGATAAGACACAGAATCCCCAAGGTGGAATAATTGAAAAAAATGAGAATGGGGAACTTACAGGTAAATTATTTGAAGCGGCAAATATGAAGATGAATGATGTAGCGAGCTATACAGATGATGAACTTATGAAAGCTGTTAAAATCGCATCGGATCATTTCATTTCAGGGGGTATCACGAGTATTCATGAAGCAGGTACTTTTGATTCTAACAGTTATCGTTTGTTACAAACAGCTATAAAAAACAAAGAAATCCGTGTTCGAGTATATGCAATAGTTGGTACTATAAATGACTCCGATAAATTTGTAAATAAAATGATAAATGCAGGGATTGTCACCGGTACAGGGGATGAAAAATTTAGAGTCGGGCCGGCTAAAATATTTTTAGATGGAAGCAGCTCTGGTCCAACGATTGCTACTCGAGAACCCTACTCCAGCGATCCTAACAAGTCCGGGATTCTTTATTATAGTGAGGAAGAAATATACAAAGTTCTGGGTGAAGCACATAAAAAGGGCTATCAAATTACCGTACATGCTCAAGGTGATAAAGCCATTGAAATGTATTTAAATTGCGTGGAAAGAGCGTTAAAAGAAGCTCCGAGGAAAAATCACCGTCATCGAATCGAGCATGCCGGGATTTCAACCCCAGATTTACAAGAAAGAATGAAACAACTTGAAGTGATCCCTATTCCAAACCCACCATTTCCATATGAATATGGCGAGATATATGCTCACAATTATGGTGAACGTGTTAATTATA
>Ga0213824_1001256_pt1 | contig 15324 bp, 13 predicted proteins | sample MC6MC0906MG_FD_179892 | JGI IMG/M metagenome (GOLD analysis project Ga0213824, IMG submission 179892) | Enriched soil aggregate microbial communities from Iowa State University, Ames, United States - MC6-MC0906-MG | ecosystem: Environmental > Terrestrial > Soil > Unclassified | place: USA: Iowa...
TATCGATAATAGAGCCCCCTGCTTTTATTAAAAAGGCAGCTAATGGACTATCAGCGCCCCAACCTGTAGGGTCAATCCAATAGCCTAAACCCAATAAAATAGCGGCAGCCGGTAATACGGCTACAGGCAGCATCAATGAGCGGCCAAGTCTTTGAAAATATTTCTTCATTTTTTTACCCCCTATAAATTTTAATCAAACTACTAAACATCTGAAAACTCTACCAATGAAAATGAATAATTTCTACAAAAGAATGACGAATAGCAGCTTTAAATCAGTCTTACTATTTTGTCCATCACCTCCTTAAAGTAAATTTTCCAAAAGTGAAGTGCTGCTGCAAATTAAAAGCAGCACTCACTTATTGAATTACTTAGCAGCAGCTGTGAATAGAACCGTCTTGCCGGCAGTCCCTTCCTTTTCTTCGGTGAAATCATATCGCTTTTTACCTTCTTGACTGTTGGTAATGACAATCGGAGTAATAGTGCTTTTGGCATTTGTACTAATATATTCCCAATCAACCTCTATTAGTAGTTGCCCGGCAGAAACTTTGTCCCCCTCTTTGACAGCAACATTGAAGCCCTTTCCATCCAAGGCGACCGTTTCTAACCCGACATGGATGAGAATTTCCGACCCATCGTCGGCACGAAGACCAACTGCATGCTTAGTAGCTGCCACAAGAATAACGGTCCCCTTTACTGGTGAAACAATATCTCCTTTTTCCGGCATCACCGCGATCCCTTCTCCCATCATCTTTTGACTGAAAACGGGATCTGGAACTTCCTCAAGAGAAATAATCCTGCCACTTACCGGTATATAAAAATCAACTGCTTCTTTTTTAAAAAAATTAAATCGCATAACGATTACCCCTTTACTTTTTTGTTTATGGTTCCCAAAAGATGTAAAAAAACAACAAAAAAAGGCATGGGGGCACAAATAAACGGATGTAGAAATCCATTCATTTTACCACCATGCCTGATCGTATCAGTAACATGTGATCAATATTAAACTTGTATCATTATCATACCACTAATCTGTAATAATACAATATGTAAACGCAAACATTTTTATGAGGGAAAATTACCCAGTATAAAAAGCCTATTCTAGCTTCTTTTTTGCTGGGTAATAGTTATGTTAGATTTCTACATTTTGACCTATATTTTTCAACAGCCAGTTAACGTAATATTCATATTGAAAAAGGAATCTCTCAGACATTAGTTTGAGGGATTCCTTTGCCTTACCACAGCAATATTAGTTTAGTACAACGTTTCATCATTACAACTATTTTTCTAAACTTAAGATAATTTTTTCACAGATTTCATGTGTTGCTAGTGCATCCAATGCCGAGAATTTTGGCTTACCATTTGTTCTAACAGCATCAGCGAAATCAGAGACCATTTGCTCGAATCCACGCTTGAATAGGGTCGGCTCCCAGTCGCTGCCGCGAACTTCGGTCATTTCCATATCCTTTGAGATAACTAACTTTGACACATTGTAAACCGTTCTTTTTTCCACTGGTCCCATGACCTCAGCTATTTCCTCGTTTGTTCCATTTTCTCTGTTCATGATTCCGATTGCTGCTGCCCCGCTCGAAATAAATTGAACGACGACATGGTAAAGCGTGTTACCTTCCATTCTTCCCCTCACAATCAACTCCTCAATTGGATGCGGAAATAAATATCTCATCGTATCGACAACATGAATGAAATCATCATAAATAAATGTTCTCGGCTCTCCAGGCAGTCCTTTGCGATTTTTCTGGACAATCACCATATTGGGCTCAGCAACTTCCTTCAGTTTCGTATACGAAGGCGCATATCTTCTATTAAAACCGGTCATGAGAATAAGACCCTTCTCCTCCGCTAATTCAACAAGCCTTTTTGCCCCCTTATAATTGTCCGTAATGGGTTTATCAACAAACACATGGATGTTGTGCTTTAACAATTCATGGACAATTTCCTCATGAGAGGATGTCGAAGAATGTATGAATGCGCCCTTAATGCCACTGTCTAGCAATGACTCAAGACTAGTGTGGAGATTTTCAAAACGGTATTGGCTGCCAATGGATTGTAGCTTACTTTGATTTCTTGTGAAAAAATGATATTCAATATCTTTTATTTTACTGTAGACTGGAAGATACGCCTTTTGAGCAATATCCCCAAGACCAATTACACCAAGTTTAAGCACTAAAAGTCCCTCCATTTATTCTTAGTTTAAAACTAAATTAAGTTCAACTAATAATGTTTAATAGTCAAAGTGCTATCTACGCATCTATGAAAAGCGACACAAACGCAAAAAACATCGATGCTCAAGCTTTTAGAATTCAATCTACTTACTCACGAAGAGTGCGACGGATTACATAGGGATGCTCATATAGAGTAAGCTAAGACTTGTACTGAAGCGGATGATGATGAAAAATATGGTAAATCCTATGCTAAATTCTTTCGACCGGACCAGTTCCTCATCACTTTAATGTGATGAGGAACTGCACCCTAATCAATGAGAATATTTTTCTGTTTTTGACTTTCGAATAGCATGAATAATAAACGTAATCAGGAAAGCAAGGACCATGACGATAATAAATATCTCATTTGGAATCTCGATATCTACGAGCGTCAGCCCCATCTTAACCGCAATAAATGTAATCAGTACATATGCAGTCGTTTCGAGCTCCGGAACTCGGTTCATTAAGCTGATAAAAAATGTGGCAACTCCCCGCATTAGTAGAATTCCAATCATCCCGCCAAGTAATAACACCCAGACTTCCTCCGAAACCGCAAGTGCGGTAAGAATACTATCTACGGAAAAGGCCAGATCCATCAGCTCGACACTAATAACTGTCGCCCAGAAAACACCAAAGGTTCTCGTTAACCAGCCCTTTGGCTCACGCGTTGTTTCATCTTCACCTTCGTCTTTGCTTTTAAATTTGTCCATAAAGAATTTAACCGACAGCCAGAGCAAATAAAGTGCTCCAATTAACTTAATAAACCATAGTTTAATGAGAAATGTTCCGAGCCCAATGAAAATGAAGCGGAATAAATAAGCTCCCCATAGCCCATATATTAATGCTTTCTTTTGTTGTTGTTTTGGTAATGGCTTAACAAAAGCAGATAGAACCAATGCATTATCTGCTGATAAAATACATTCCAGTACGGCTAAGGATAAAATTAAGCCCCAGGATTTTGGTGAGGTCAACACTTCTGCCCACATATGCCAATCAAACATGGAAGCAAAGGTTGATAAAATTTCATTTAACATGATCATTTCTCCTTTATTGTTCAAACAAGCGTTTCTTAGTTTGTCCATTATATATTAAACACTATAGTACTTTTTGTAAGTAAATCAAATAAAAAGCTATCAAAAAAATGGTGTCAGGCATCACGAAATAACCTTCGTGGTGCCTGACACCATACCTACCCGCGAAACATATTTTCCAATTGCAAATTTGTGATTAGATCTTCTCTTCCTTTTCCTCATCCATCAAACCTTTAGTGGATGTCTTGAATTCTTTCAAGGATTGCCCAACTGCCCTTCCTAATTCAGGTAGTTTCTTAGGGCCGCATATGATTAGTGCCAGGACCAAAACAATGATTAAACCTGGTATACCGATGTTTGATAACATTATTATTCATCTCTTTTCATCTTTAACATGTTTGGCTACTTAAGTAATCAGCCTTCCGACTCGCGCAAACCGGACATTTTTCTTCTTGGTCATGCAAAGTTTGAAAGCTATTTTTGCATAGGCTGCACGTTTTCTGATAGACATCCAAGCATTTCGTAACTGCTGTTGAAATTGAACTTGTTACGGTAATAGCCTTTTCAGGGCAAAGCTCCTGACAAAGCATACAGCCAGAACAGGACTGAAGGTTTATCGTAAAGCCATTGTCTTCTAATCTAAAGCAAGTTTTAGGACACGTCACTTTACAGGCCTTACAGAGAGTACACTTTTCATGCGCAATGGTCACATCAAAAAATTGATGATCAGGATAATATCGATTCACATCTAGATCCAAGTGGTTAAATCGCCATTTAGCCGGTGTTACCTGCCTTACCAATGACTGGCTTTCTTTCTTCAAAAGTGAGAATAGCTCTCTTCTTGAATAAGAGTTCTCAAAACTTGTATCCGTCTCTGTCATAAAAGGCGCCTTACCAAGTTGATCTAATAATAAATTGACTGCTCCCACTGAGTCCTTCCACGCTTGGCTGAACTCTTTTTCTTCACAAGCAATTGTGGTGACTCCTTTAGCATTATAAATCAACAGTTCCTTTAAAGATGGGGGTTTAATATTTGTGGCAATTAATTTTTTTTGAAAAAAGGACTGCTTTGGCAGTATCCCAGCCACAGCTTGGACTGGGCAGGCCACCATGCATTTTCCGCATTCTGTGCACTTTTGACTATCAATTATCGGCTTTTCCGTGGATAAGATTATGGCACCTTCTTGGCAGGCAGCCAAACATTTTTCACAGGTGGAACGGGGGCTTTTATGGCGCACACAAGCTGATGTTAATATTTCGTAATCATAAACAAGACTTTCCACCCACATTTCAACAAATCCCACTGAAGTCACCCCCGACTTTATTCAAAGGCAGAAGCAGTTAGCCTCTCCCCGATATCTTATGAACCTAATACGTAAAACACATATCTGCTCATGCCTTCTGCAAGTACAAAGAAGATCAGTACAGCATAGATGAAGGCGTATTTCATATTTTTCTTAGTATTAAGTGATAAATATGCCAGCAGTACGAGACCAGCAATTTCAATGACCCAGCGCACTCCGATCATACCGGAATATGGCACTATTTTATTAGCAGCTGTTTCCCCCGAGATTGTCTGAATTTCAGGTATATAAGCATTGAACATGGCGGAACCAATTAACTGGACTGCAATCCCAATGATACTAAATGCGAATGCCCATTTAATGGCCTTTACGATTGCTTCACCCTTGAGGGATGGTGCCAAAAGACTTGCACCAAGGATTGGCCCCAAAGAAAAAGCTGTACCATAAAATACAAAATAAGTATTCAGATGATTCCAGCCGTTAACACGTGTAACGGTATAGGCAGTTGCCATGCAATAAATATCAATAACCCCGACCAGTCCGGTAATCAACATAAGTGCAGGATTGATTTTCTTTTGGACAATGGCAAGGCCTGCAGTTATACATGCAAAAGCAATAAAAGCCCCGGTTACGACAATTTCATTACTCATCCAAGACCTGCCAAATCCTCTAATGGCATTGAGGGCATGGATTGGTTTACCCAGATGAAAGAATGCCCCAAATAAACCGACAATCGCTAAACAAGCAATAACAATAAGAGGTACTTTCATTATTTTTATAGGTTTCGCGCCGCCATCAGTCATTTTTCCATTAATAAACCACAGGAACAAGATTCCCCCTACTGCAGCAGGTATGGCTATCGTGAAAATTAAAAGTGCCCATTCATGCATCGTTTCTTTCCCTCCTTTATTTTGATTGACCTAATGGTGTAAGCACCAAGTTTGGTTTTGTGATTGATGAACTTGGCAGCCCTTTTATATCGGCATTTTTACCATATTTTGCACGGAGCTTATCAATCTCTCCAAACTCGATGGCCCGCATTGGACATGAGGTAACACAGACAGGGTCCTCACCATTCTTCCTTAAATCAATACATGTATCACATTTCGTCATCATCCCGACTTCCTTGTTGTATTGCGGGGCACCATATGGACAATTCCATTCACAGTAGCGGCAGCCCATACATTTTTCATGGTCGATTAAGACAACACCATCCTCTGTACGCTTATAAGCTGCACCTGTAGGGCATCCCTTTACACAGCCCGGTTCATCACAATGATTACAGGATATCGACAAATGGTACATGGATACATTTGGAAAGGTCCCTTCCCGATAATCATATACACGTCTAAAATTCCGGCCAACTTCCAAATTACTTTTATCCTTACATGCAATAACACATGTTTTACAACCAATACATTCTGCTACGTTAACGTAAAATCCCATTTGAGGCATTTCACTTTACCTCCTCTCTTTTATTAAAATTTGATAATGCGCTGATCCCATTTATAATCTTCTTCTAGCGGTTTACCGTCCCATTTTTCTAAATTGCATCTTGCAGTATTATATCCGGAGGTACCAAGTCCAGTCGGAACAAAGCCGACTAGCATATTATCAGCACCGGCACGGTCCACTTCATCCTTCTCATCAAGGTCTACCCAAGCCCCGTGCGGCAGGGCAATCGTTCCAGGCATCAGTGTCTCGACCACAAGTGCCGGTCTTAGTGTTTTCCCATACTCATTGGAAAGCATGACAGTATCACCCGTTTTTATACCTTTCTCATCGGCATCAGCCTGGCTTAAATAAACAGGATTTGGCCATGCCTCCCTGAGCTGTGGTACATTGTCAAAGGTACTGTGCGAACGGCGCAGGTAATGTGGATTAAAGACCTGGTACGGATATTTTCCCTTTTTTTTCTTTTTCCAATCTGAAAAAGTAGATTCATAGCCTTCTGCCCTTGGTTCATATTTAGGAATAGGAGAAATCTCAGTAAAAGCCTTCTTGGATGCTTCATTCATGGCTTTGCAATAGATTTCAAACTTACCGCTTTCACTTGATACCGGATTATTTACTGGATCATCAATATAATCCTTATAGGCTATAAAACCTAAATTGTCGCCTTTTTTCCTTGGCACCTGATAAATACCTGTATCTAAGAACTCCTGCAAACCAATTCGGCCCTGCTGTGGTGTTCCTTTCACGCCCCATTCTTGAATGTCTTTTGCCGTGATCGTGCATAGCGGCTCAAAATCTATTCCGTTTTCTTTTACCACCTTACTTCCCGCAAGCTGATTGAAAAATTGCTGTTTTTCATCGATTGGATAGATTTCTTTAGGGTTCTTTCCAAGTTTCTTGATCAATAATTTAGCAATCTCCTGATCACTCTTTGCCTCATATAATGGTTCAACTATTTTAGACCAAGCAATTAATATTTCGCGATTCCCGTCTCTTACAGCACCTTCTCTTTCCCATTCTGTTGTGACAGGGAGAACAATATCAGAATACTTAGCTGTTGTTGTCAGTGCATAGGCATTCGTGACAATAAATTCAACTTTACGATGTGCTTCAATTCCTCTCATGATATTGCTTCGTGTTTGAAGAACAGCATTATATCCATGGTAGATGAATTGAACGTTTACTTTCCTTTCTCCTTCTCCTTTTTGCAAATACTTCCCTTTCAAAACTGCGTCAAAGATTTGATTCTCATTAATAACATTTGTGATAGGGTTTGGAATGTCAGGCAATCCACCGCCCCCTGGTGTCAGTAATGCCGGTCCATTATTCCCAGCGTATTCCCAACAGCTAACACCTGTCATGTTGCCGGAACTGCCCATATGCCCGGTCATCATGCCTAGTGTAGAGAATGCCTGCACCCAGCCTTCGCCGTTATTTATTCGTGCAGGGGCCCAACCTGTCAATAGTGCGACTCTTTCAGTACCGCCAATTTCCCTTGCAAGATAACGAATCGTACTTGCATTGACACCACATAATTCAGAAGCCCATTCTGCCGTTTTTGGCTGATTGTCATACGTACCTAAAATATAATCTTTGAAGTTCTCCTTCTGATCAACACCTGCCGGCATATGATCTGCATCAAAACCAACCGTATATTTATTTAAAAAGTCCCATTTTACAAGTGGATTTGTTATCGGGTCATCTTCTTCAAGCAAAGTGTGCATAATGCCAAGTGCCAATGCGTGATCCGTGCCCGGTCGTACAGGTACCCACTCCGCCCCAAATACATTGGCTGAGTCTGTATAAAGCGGGTCAATAGTGATAAAACGAGCACCAGCCTTTTTAGCTTGCAAATAATTATATGTAGCACTTCCCATCGTGCTCCATGCAGGATTGGCACCCCAAAGGACAATCAATTGGGAATTCCTTAAATCCACACGGTCATTAATCCCTTGAACATAAAGTCCTTCGCCGACACCAAGCATTTCATACGTATAAAGCCAGGCGCCCCACGAAATGGTGCCGTCGCTGGAAGTGTAACCACCCACAGTGGCCATCGCCTTTTTAATATCGTCCCCGCCTGACACCCAAATAGATTCATTCCCATATTTATTACTAATTCTTTTCGTTTCAGAGGCGATATGCTCAATCGCTTCCTCCCAAGAAATCCTGACCCATTGATCCTTTCCGCGGAGCTCTTTCTTCCCTCCACCCGGCTGCCAATTTTTCCGTTTCATTGGGTATTTTAAGCGATCAGCATTAAAGACTTGATGGCGCTGTGAACGTCCTCGCAAACAACCGCGTTGTTGAGGAAAATCCGGCGAATCTTTATGGGTGTCATCTGTTTTTTGACGAATAACTACACCATCTTTGACCAGTACTTTATTTAGGCATCTGCTGCCACAGTTGTGCCAGCATGCAGCTGTTTTCCATACTCCTTCCCCATTGGTTTCCTCTGTTCCAATGTTAACTTCCGCTTTGGCGACAAGACCTCGGGAAACCGGAACAGCCATTGTGGCGGCTGCTGCAGAAGTCCAGCCAATGAACGATCTTCTAGATAACTTGAAATCCTTAATTTTATTAATTAGATCCATTATCATAACCCTCCTTATCTATTCATCCTTAATAATCTCTATCATCAATAGTTCTTGTAGAACTCTTGAATCCATTTGTAAAAAATGTCCTAAGATGACTGCTAGCCCTCTAAAAAAGTCTGTTTCGGCATGTGTAACTACCTTTTCAGCGAATTGAGGAATAAAAGCTAACAAATGATCATCAATGAATCTCTGTTGTTCTTTAAGCAAACGATTTATTTCTCGGACGACATCAGGCTTATCCGCTTCACCTGCTCGAATACAAAGCTGATTTAGGCGAAATACAAAATCAAGCTCCAGACCCACGTGGTCATCCGGTTCAATATTGAAATCCGCTGTTTGAAAACCGTATTTCTCGTATACCTTTCTTACATCCATCGTTGTTTTCTGGAACAACAGTTTATCTTTCCTGACATAGACGGATTCCCAAGGTTGTGCCGGTATTTCAAAGGGGCCGATAAACATCCTTGTATAATCCCAATGCAGATCCTCAAAAAGATTGTCATTATGGACAAGGTCATGCTTAGCTAAATACCTTTTTACCACCTGTACTCCTTCGTGGATTCCATCTGATTCATCCTGGAAAGGAAACAGGTCAATCATATTTCTTTGAATAAACTCTTTAATGTAATCCTTAGATGGCTCCTCAATGAAGAATCTTCTTAAAATGTCATAAGCAAATTCCCTTGCATAGAAAATATTGACAATATCATTGACCATTATCGATTGTTTTATTGCTTCCATATTATCGCTCCTTTTCTACCAGTAAGATCAAACCTCTTCCAGGACAAACTTTTCAGGTGTGGTCCGTTCCAGTTTGACTTCCCTTATCACCTGCTCTTTTTCTTCCATTTCAACGACATTGGATGAAAGAATTATGTCTACCTCTCTATTTTTCAATAACGGTATGGCCTCGATTGGAAATTGTAGAAAATCATAATCTTCATTCATCGTGAATGGCACATGCTGTTTTTCTAAAACTTTCTTTACCTTTACCTTGTCCTTGCCGAACACCTTTGCAGTTTTAAAATAAAAATCCCGTCTGGAAAATTGATACGTCTCATCTAAAACTTGATCATGGTTTTGCTGATAGATTTGCCCGGTAAATTTGTTTTCCAATGAACAGTAATGGACACCCAGCTTAAGCTTTCGCTCCATCGCAAACTGAACGAGCTCCAGGCAAAGCTTTTCACTTTCTGCCACAGCCAATCCGCCCGCATACCAAAAGTTGTAATACACTTCATAGGGTGGATTTTTTAGTTCAAAGCCCTTTTCTTTGAAAGCCTTGGCGTTCCCAAGAGGAAAGCAAAATTCCAACAAATTTATGCCAAATACATCAAGTTGATTGAGCTCAAGTAAAAGCGCCTTCATTTCTTCCCCTGTCCCTGGAATAACGGGCATTTCAACCAACACATCCGGAATATAATTCTTAGCAAGGGCGATTTTCGTAAGAATATGTTTTCTCTTTTGCGCAGAGTCCTCCATTTTGATACTAAAGCGAATTTCATTTAAGTGGGCCTCAGACAATCCCTGTAAAATTTCTTCGTCAAGCAAATCCCCCGCAGTATATAATCTCGTATGTACATCAGGCACTAACTCATCTGCAAGTTGGAAAAAGGAAAGTGTTTCTTCCCTGTGCAGCAGTGGTTCCCCGCCTGTCAAGGCAAGGTGTGTCAACTTGACACCTTGTTCTACTAAACTCTTTAAATCTCCATTCACATTCTTCTTGTTTTGTAAGTAAAAGTTGTATTCATTTTGATTCTTATTGAAGCAAAAATAGCAATCTCTATGGCATTTTAACGAAACGAAGGTTGTATAACTCCCTGTCCCTTTCGCACAGGCTTCGCAAGCACTTGAAATCCTCTCGTTAGATAGAATGCTTTTGTTATTATTCCGATAGATTGCTCCCATCGCACGTAATTTTTCGTGTGCTTCAGCATCGTGATGCTTCCGTTTGGAAAGCGCCAAACCAAAGGACTCAATCTGTTCGAGGGTTACTTCCTCAATATTTGTGTATATGTTTGCATACGAAACGAGTGATCTATTGTTTATTGTCCTTAAATCGTCTCTTGTAAGATTGTTCATCCTATCAAACTTCCCTTTTGGATATTTTTAAGTTTGAGATATTTCATGCAGATTTGTGAATAAATTCACATGTAATTTATGAATTTATTATAGTTTTTTACCCATTGAGTTTATATGGCCCTGTTACACGAATAATCATTGCTATTTTTGTGCCCGGCGAACAAAAGGATTTAACGATTCTGTGACATTCATTGTCCAGTCTATCTACTTGCTATAAGATAATAGAAGACAACATCAAGATAGGGGAAAGGTGAATAATCGATGCAAAAACAATATGCTATTCCAGACTTTGTTCAAGAATTAATGACCGTTTCAAGCCAAGGCGTTAACCAGATTATTCAAAAACTCTCCACACTTTTATCCCATCCAATCCTCGTAGCTGACCCACTCTATCAGATTCTTTATTGCTCAACCGGAAATGAAGCGATAGATGAAATAGTTATCATGCCTGATCAGCATCAGGAATCCAATCCACACATTTCTGTTTTCGGTTGCCAGATTTCAACGATAAATAGTTTAAATAATGGATTGGCTAGTCCAATAACATTCGATAATAAAAAACTTGGTTATATCATTCTATGTAGTAACAACACGCCGTTTGAGACTGGTCTCTATGAAGATCTACTTATTTATGCGGCTTCTTTATGTGCTTTGCAAATGCAAAAAAGCCTGGAAATCAAGCAAGAAAAACAGAAATTCAAAGATGCCTTTCTATTTGACCTACTGTATGGAAACATTAAGAAAAAGGAAGAGATCATTGAATATGGAGAAATTTGGGGATGGGATTTTAGCGTCCCACATATTGTAATCGTATTTTCATACAAAGAAGTAAATCACTTCTTTACGAACAAGCACATGGTTAATATGCTTTTACAAGTTGTTGAAAAAGAGTTGATTTTGCATAACTTCAAACCGATTGCAATGGCCAAACAAAGTCAGGTTATAACCCTGATTCCACTGGCTGATGCTGATCATAGTGAGAACAGGGCCAAGCTGGAAGCTTTTGCTGAGACTATTCTAAAAAAGGCAGTAAAAATAACTTCGGATTTTGAGATTGTTTGTGGAATTGGAAAAAAATACACGAATCCTGCCGAGCTTTTTAGAAGTTATCAAGAGGCAAAAGTAGCTCTTGAATTAGGTATATTATTGAATATTACAACACCACTATTCACTGATTTAGGCTTAGAACGGATTTTATATAAACATGATCTCCAAGACTTGATTGAATATTACAACCATTCATTAGGAAGCTTGCTTGAGCACGATAAAAACCATGATGGACATCTTATCGAAACACTTGAAGCTCTTGCCTCCAATCAATTTGATATGGGTAAAACGGCTAAAGAATCGTTCCTTCATCGAAATACATTACGTTATCGTGTGAAAAGAATTGAAGATATTCTTCATGTGAAATTGGATGACTTACATGTTCGATTAGATATTATGGCAGCTTTCAAAATTAAACAGCTGCGAAAAATATGAAGAATGAAGGTTGTTCAAAATGAAAGATGGCATATATAGAAACACTTGTCCCCGTAATTGTTATGGAACCTGCAGCATTTTGTCATATGTTAAAAATGGCCGGCTCATGAAAGTGACCGGTGATCCAAAACATGGCTATACAAAGGGGAGACTCTGTGCAAAGGGATATGCTTCTACCCAATTTGTCTATAATTCGCAAAGGCTTAAGCATCCAATGATACAAAGCCCTAGAGGGTCTGGAAACTGGAAGAGAATTTCATGGGATGAAGCTTACTCTATTATTGCTGGTAAAATCATCGAGTTGAATCAGCGCTATGGGTCTAACCTCGCCAGTGGCTACAACAAATTCTCAGGAAATCTTGGGTTACTGCACTATGCAGTAGAAGGTATGTTCAATAGTTTCGGTCCTCATACCAAACCAACCGGCAATCCTTGTGCTCTAACAGGAAAACTCGCAGTTAACCAATCCTTCGGAAATAATTACAGCTCCGTGCCCGAGGATATGGCACATGCAAACTTAATTGTTATCTGGGGAGCGAATCCTGCTGTAACCAATGTCCATCAAATGAAGTTTATTTATGAGGCAAGACGCAGAGGAGCAAAATTCGTTGTCATTGATCCTATTTTTACAAGGACAGCTGAAAAAGCGGATATCTATATCCAAATCAATCCCGGAACAGATGGGTGGCTGGCTCTCGGAATCGCCAAAATCATTATTGAAAAAGGGATTGATTTCGAAGAATCTACTCGGGATCAAACAATTGGCTGGGATCAATATAAACACTTTATTCAAAATCAAATTGACCTATTTGATGTATCGAAACGAACAGGTGTCCCATTGGAGGCAATGGAGGTACTTGCTGAATTTTACGGTAATTTAAAACCGGCCGTCACCTGGAATGGTTTAGGTCTTCAGCGTAATGATAGAGGCGGCCATAGCATCAGTGCCATCAACAGTCTTGCAGCCATGACAGGGAATCTAAGTAATCCAAATGGCGGTTTATATTATATGCATTTTGATATTGACTATTTTCCGCAACTTCTGTTAAACCATCAGGGTCCTGTTCATCCAACCATCACTAACTCAAGAGAAGTTGATATTAGTAATTTTTCAAAAAATGCTCTCACCTTAACAGATCCGCCGCTTAAATTCCTTTGGGTGGCGTCAAGAAATATTGTAACTCAGGATCAACACCTTAAATCTTGGCAGCATTTGTTCAATCAATTAGAGCTCATCGTGACAGTGGATCTTTATTTGACAAAAACAGCGAAAAAGTCCGATATCGTTTTACCTGCAGCCTCTCATTTTGAAGAAGAAGATTTAAATGTGGGTTATTGGCATTATTGGCTAGCCATAAACCAAAAAGCAATTACTCCTTATTACGAAGCAAAAAGTGATTTACAGATTGCTCGGGGATTGACCAAAAAGCTGAATGAACTCTCACCGGACTTTTCTAACTTCCCTTATGAAAAAGAACCAATTGACTGGATAAAAGAAGAGCTTTCCCTGGAGATTATGCAACAGTATGGACTTACTAGCTATGAGGATTTACTAAAGGGGCCGCATAAAAAATTAGAAATAACTGACTCTATGTCTGATTCAGAGAAATTCAAACTGCTTCCAGCGATAGAAGCACATTCTAATGATCTGTTCCTAGGTAAAAATCTTCAACAACCATTAACCTACAGACTTTTATCACCGCAAACATTGTTGAAAATTCATTCTCAATATGAAATGGTGTCTTGGTTAGATCATAAGGAAACTGACAATATCATTGAACTCTCCTATAGTGCTGCGATCCAACATGAAATTGATGAAAATACAAAAATTGAGATTTACAATGAACATGGATTAATTGTCGGTACCGCTAAAATTAATCCTACATTGCCAAATAATGTGGTGCTTGCCACCCAGGCTGGAAGCAACCCCATTAATCAATTAATCTCTCAAAAAGAAGAAAAAGATAAAAATAGCTCCAGTACTTTCTTTTATGACAGCATAGTGAAAATTAGGAAATGGAGTGAAAAGTATGTTTAAACGGGCCGGATTCATTTTCAATGCGGATGATTGCATCAATTGTAAAGCATGTGAAATTGCCTGTAAAAATGAAAATCAAACTCCCACGGGTATCCAATGGAGAGGGGTTAAAAAGGTAGCACCTGAATTATATCTATCCATTTCCTGTAATCATTGTGACAGCCCGGAATGTTTCCGAGTCTGTCCAGAAAGAGCATTCATGAAGCGTAAAGATGGCATCGTCCAAATTGATGAGGATCTTTGCACAGGCTGCCAGTTATGTGTCACTGCTTGTCCCTATCATGCACCACAATTTAATCCTGAAACAAGAAAGGTCAGCAAATGCCAAATGTGCTACCCAAGACAAGATATTGGAATGGTTCCCTCTTGCGTTGAAGCTTGTACAACAGGAGCGCTGAACTTGGTAGATTTAAATACTTTTGAAGATGAGCAGGCTGTCCGTAAGATTCAAGGTTTCCCTGAAATAACTATTACCTGCCCATCGATCCTCTTCTATCCATTAAAACCTAGAAAGAGATATTTTCTTCAATAAAAAATCTTCTAGTTAATCGCTCATTTGTTTAGATGAGCGATTATTTTTTCAACAAACGCTACGAGTCTATTAAAAGAACTCCATAAAAAACAAATATTCCTACTGTAAATAATAGAAAATATTTGAAAATTCCTCCATTTCCTTTATAGTAAATGAGAGAGCCAAATAATAGTCTAGACGGGGGTACATTGTGAAGAAAAAAGTTTGGATTTGGATTGTGTCAATTGTTGGATTACTTGTGATCGCAGGAACTGCTTTCTACTTTTTTACCAAAAGCGAGGCAGAACCGGCAGGAACTGATGTCAAGGGAATGGGTATAACGGTTCACAAAGCTAGTGAACAAGAATTATCTGAGACAATACTTGTTACAGGTAAAATTGTCCCTGAAAGCGAGCAAAAGATCTTTTTGGAGCCGGAAAAAGGAGAGATTAGAGAGTATAAAGTGGCTGAAAATCAGACGGTTAAAGCTGGTGACCCTCTACTAATTTACGATTCTTCCAAAATAGAAAATGAGCTTAAAAAGACTGTTCGTGAAAAAGAATTACTTCAAAGTAAAGGAAAAACGGAACAAAATCAAATTGCTG
>Ga0213824_1001257_pt1 | contig 15321 bp, 9 predicted proteins | sample MC6MC0906MG_FD_179892 | JGI IMG/M metagenome (GOLD analysis project Ga0213824, IMG submission 179892) | Enriched soil aggregate microbial communities from Iowa State University, Ames, United States - MC6-MC0906-MG | ecosystem: Environmental > Terrestrial > Soil > Unclassified | place: USA: Iowa...
CCGGGGTCTGGAAATCAACGCTGCCCTGGGTTTTGCCCGCTTCAACAATGATGGTCTGGCCATTGGACAGAGTCACTGTTACTGGCGTCTGGGCAGGGTTGCTCAGGGTCACGGTGTAGGTGATCACGCCGCCTTCGGTAACGCTTGGCGAAGCGGTCAGGGTCGCCGTGGTGTTATCGACCGAGTCGTTGATCGTGGTCTGCGCTGGAGTCGGATTCGGGGTCAGTTGCTCGAAGTTGCCGCCCGTAGCGTTTTCGATGGTGACGCTGACGGTCGAGCCGTTGTTGTAAACGTCGTTCGCCGGAGTCTGGAAATCAACGCTGCCCTGGGTCTTGCCGGCTTCAACGGTGATGGTCTGGCCATTGGACAGGGTCACAGTCACCGGCGTCTGGGCAGGATTGCTCAGGGTCACGGTGTAGGTGATCACACCACCTTCGGTCACCGACGGGCTCGCTGTCAGGGTCGCAGTGGTGTTATCGACCGAGTCATTGATCGTGGTTTGAGCCGGGGTCGGGTTCGGCGTCAGCTGCTCGAAGTTACCGCCGGTGGCGTTCTCGATGGTGACGCTGACCGTGGAACCGTTGTTGTAGACGTCGTTCGCCGGGGTCTGGAAATCAACGCTGCCCTGGGTCTTGCCGGCTTCAACGGTGATGGTCTGGCCATTGGACAGGGTCACGGTCACCGGCGTCTGGGCAGGGTTGCTCAGGGTCACGGTGTAGGTGATCACACCGCCTTCGGTAACGCTTGGCGAAGCGGTCAGGGTTGCGGTGGTGGTGTCGACCGAATCGTTGATCGTGGTTTGAGCCGGGGTCGGATTCGGCGTCAGTTGCTCGAAGTTGCCGCCCGTAGCGTTTTCGATGGTGACGCTGACAGTCGAGCCATTGTTGTAGACATCGTTCGCCGGGGTCTGGAAATCAACGCTGCCCTGGGTTTTGCCCGCTTCAACAATGATGGTCTGGCCATTGGACAGAGTCACTGTTACTGGCGTCTGGGCAGGGTTGCTCAGGGTCACGGTGTAGGTGATCACACCACCTTCGGTCACCGACGGGCTCGCTGTCAGGGTCGCAGTGGTGTTATCGACCGAGTCATTGATCGTGGTTTGAGCCGGGGTCGGGTTCGGCGTCAGCTGCTCGAAGTTACCGCCGGTGGCGTTCTCGATGGTGACGCTGACCGTGGAACCGTTGTTGTAGACGTCGTTCGCCGGGGTCTGGAAATCAACGCTGCCCTGGGTCTTGCCGGCTTCAACGGTGATGGTCTGGCCATTGGACAGGGTCACGGTCACCGGCGTCTGGGCAGGGTTGCTCAGGGTCACGGTGTAGGTGATCACACCGCCTTCGGTAACGCTTGGCGAAGCGGTCAGGGTTGCGGTAGTGGTGTCGACCGAATCGTTGATCGTGGTTTGAGCCGGGGTCGGATTCGGCGTCAGTTGCTCGAAGTTGCCGCCCGTGGCGTTTTCGATGGTGACGCTGACGGTCGAGCCGTTGTTGTAGACGTCGTTCGCCGGGGTCTGGAAATCAACGCTGCCCTGGGTCCTGCCGGCTTCAACAGTGATGGTCTGGCCATTGGACAGGGTCACGATCACCGGCGTCTGGGCAGGGTTGCTCAGGGTCACGGTGTAGGTGATCACACCGCCTTCGGTGACGCTTGGCGAAGCGGTCAGGGTCGCGGTGGTGGTGTCGATGGTATCGGTAACCTGGGTAACTGCCGGCGTTTGCGGCACTGTCACCGTCAGGCCGTTGCCACCGGTGGTACCCGTGACAGTCGCCGAGATCTGGCCACCATCGATATAAGGCGTGTCATTTGCCGGGACCACGACATTGACGCTGCCGCTGGTCTGCCCGGCCGCGATGACGATAACGGCACCGTTGGACAGGGTGACGATCAGGTTGCTGGTCGGCGCCTGGCCAACCGTGGCGGTATAGACGATTACGCCACCCGCTTCGCTGATGGAAGGAGTGGCGCCAAGCACAAGGTCTGTCGCAACGTTGGTGTCTGTCGTCGGCGTAGTCACCTGGTTGTTGCTGGCGGTATCCAGCAAGCCAACCTCTTCCCTATCGAGCCCGGCCGCAAAGCCCAGGCCTTCCGTCGGGAAGCCAACGGTGGCGTCGACCCGGCCTGCGGTTTCCTCGAGCATCACAAAGCTGTGACCACCGCCCAGCGCACCGCCGCCCGCTGCGGACGGGCCGGCTGCGGTGGCCTCGAGCTCGGTAGTCGGGTCGACACCTGCAGCGATCGCCTGTTGCAGTTCTTCCACCGACGGCGCGGCCTGTGCGGTCGCCTGGCTCAGGTCGGTGCTGCTGTCAGGTGCATCCGCACTCCACTGGCTGTCACGGCCCAGGTCAAGCAGACGGCCATCGGCCAGCTCAAGCGTAACTGCGCCGCCCGGGCCAGTGAGCACTTCCTCACCTGCCAGCAGGCGGTCCCCTTCGATGAGCACACGACGAATACCCTCCGGGGATACCGCAATAACCTGGCCGACAATGCTTTTGACGATGGCTACAACGCTGCTCATTGGACTCTCCGTGTGACCCTATGGGTACTTCCCTGCCAGAGCGGCACTGGCAAGCCACTTCAGGCGGATCTATGTCGATGATCTCTTGACGCTTTTCTACGTCAATTTTTCGTCTATAACTATTTGGAATTACTTAAATGCCAAACTATTGACCTTATACCGGTCATCCTAAACAATCGGCAATGTAATGTCACATTGATATTTGTACCTTAGCCAACCGTAGATTGAGGACAAATGTCGTACATCATCGAAAGCTCGCTCAACCTGGAGTTCAGCAACGTTTTCCACGCATGGGCGTCGGCTTTTCATGCCGTAAAACAACCACTCATCGGCAACTCTAGAAGCCTGCATGCGTCAATTTCAGATCACTTTTGCGCCACCGGGCTGCCGCTTATCCAGCAAGCACAAACCTTGCCTGAAATCGCGTGGGGGATGCCTCAAATCCAGACCGTAACTGGGCTGCATCGACGGGCGAGCCTGCGCCACCGTGGTAATGAGCTCGGGCTAAAACAACGCTTCATCGCAGATCAAACAGTTAGAGCACGATTGCGCAGATAATTACCCGGCGATGATGGCAAACCATTGACGATTACTGAACCGGGCGCGAGCGTGCAAACAGACTTTGCACGATGAATTTTAACGATCACCCCACATAAGAACGTCAACAAATCAGCGCCCATTTACTGGCGGCCAAAAAGTTCGGTCCTCGATTGCAACACTCACTGTCTGGCAGGCGGGCTATGCTGCTGAAAATGCCCCAGCCTGTACGCCGTACCGGATCAAAAATGAAACACCCATTGCTCAGGAGCAGTCTGGTAGCTATGAACGACGTACTATTGTTTACTCAGTATCGATTCGAGGCGACCATTGGCCCTCTGCTCAGCCGTAAGGGCGTCGTAGCCCCTACCCACACTGCTTGGCAGCACCATTGAATGCCCGGGCGAGCCGGCCAGACCTTAATGCCGGCACACCCACCCCACCCACCACAAGGATGAAGAGAGCGCCGCGTGGAATCTGAAGTCAGTCGAGTCCAACTCAGCCATGATCCACGCAGTCAGCATGACGATCCCTTGCTGGATAGCCTGCTAAGCCTGTGTGTCCTGCACCAGAAACCCGCCAGCCGGGTCATGCTGACCACCGGCCTGCCGCTGCCCGCGCAGCGCCTGAGCCCCGAGCTGCTGCCTCGCGCCGCCGCCCGAGCTGGTCTGCAAGGGCGTCTGCTACAGCGCAAGCTGGAACAGATCCCAAGCATCGCCATGCCGGCGATGCTGCTGCTAAAGGAAGGCCGCAGTGCCGTCCTGCTGGGCTGGGAGAACGAAGACACCGCGCGCCTGCTGCTCAGCGAGAGCGATGGCGGCGAGGTGCATGTCAGCCGCGAAGCCCTGCAAAGCGACTATAGCGGCCGGGTGTTCTTCGCCCAGCCGCAGCACAAGTTCGATGTCAACCACGGCAACCTCATCCCGCGGGCAAAGTCGTGGTTCCGCGACACCCTGCTACGCAGCAAGTGGCTGTATATCGACGCCATCGCCGCCAGCCTGGTCATCAACCTGATCGCCCTGGCCGCGCCGCTGTTCGTGATGAACGTGTATGACCGTGTGGTGCCCAACCAGGCAACGTCAACGCTCTGGGTGCTGGCCATCGGTATCGCCGGCGCCTACATCTTCGACCTGATCCTCAAGGGCTTGCGCGGCCTGTGCCTGGACCTGGCCGGCAAGAAGACCGACCTGATCATCTCGGCGACACTGTTCGAGCGCATCGTCGGCATGTCGATGAAGTACCGGCCGGCCAGGGTCGGCAGCTTTGCCCAGAATATTCACGAGTTTCAGGGCCTGCGCGACTTCCTCGCCTCACTGACCCTGACCAGCCTGATCGACCTGCCGTTCACCATCCTTATCCTGATCGTCATCGCCATCATTGGCGGGCACCTGGTGTGGATCCCGATCATTGCCTTCCCGCTGGCCCTGGGCATCGGCTATGCCTTGCAGCGGCCGCTGATGGCAACCATGGAGCGGACGATGGCCCTGGCCTCCGAGCGCCAGTCCAGCCTGATCGAGACCTTGGCCGGGCTGGATGCGGTAAAGGTCAACAACGCCGAAAGCGAACGCCAGTACATGTGGGAGCAGACCCTGGGCACCCTCAGCCGCCTTGAATTGCGTGTGAAGGTCCTGTCGAGCCTGGCGATGAACATCACCCTGCTGATCCAGCAACTGGCGGGCGTGGCGATGATCTGCGTCGGCGTGTACCTGATCATCGACGGCAACCTGAGCATGGGCGGCCTGGTGGCGTGCTACATGCTCAGCGGCCGCGCCCTCGGCCCGCTGGGCCAGCTCAACGGTTTGCTCGCCCGCTACCAGCAGGCCAAGGTGACCATGGTCGCCACCGACCACATGATGGAACTGCCGCAAGAGCGCAACTTCGAGGAGCGCCCACTGAGCCGCAAGGTACTGCAGGGCAGTGTCGAGTTCCGCGGGGTCGACTTCACCTACCCGAACCAGCAGAACCAGGCCCTGAAGAACATCAACCTGACCATCCGCCCCGGCGAGAAGGTCGGCATCATCGGCCGCAGTGGCTCGGGCAAGAGTTCGCTGGCCAAGCTCATCGTCGGCCTGTACGAGGCCGATGGCGGCTCGCTGCTGGTCGATGGCGTGGACATTCGCCAGATCGACGTCAGCGAACTGCGCCACAACATTGGCTATGTACCGCAGGACATCCAGCTGTTGGCCGGCACCCTGCGCGACAACCTGGTCAGCGGTGCCCGCTACATCGAGGACGAACTGATCCTGCAGGCCGCCGAACTGGCAGGTGTGCATGAATTCGCCCGCTTGCACCCGGACGGTTACGAGCTGCAAGTGGGTGAGCGCGGGCAGAACCTGTCCGGCGGCCAGCGACAGAACGTAGCCCTGGGCCGTGCGCTGCTGCTCAACCCGCAGATCCTGTTGCTGGACGAGCCCACCAGTGCCATGGACAACACCGGCGAAGAGCGCCTCAAGCAGCGTCTGCAAGCGGTGGTGGAAAACAAGACGGTACTGTTGGTCACGCACCGTGCCTCGCTGCTGTCGCTGGTGGACCGGCTGATCGTGATCGATCGCGGGCAGATTGTCGCCGACGGCCCGAAAGCCGCGGTCATGGATGCGCTGAAGAAGGGGCAGATCAGTGTTGCATAAGCTGGATATGGGGCAATTCAAGGACGGCCTGCGGCGCTACTTCAAAGGATCCGATTCACTGGGCGGCCAGCCGCTGCCAGAGGTCAACAAGGCCCTGATCGAAGATGCGCCGCGGGTTGTGCGGCTGACCATCTGGGGTGTCATCCTGTTCTTCGTGTTCTTGATCGTGTGGGCCAGCGTCGCCCCCATCGACGAGGTCACGCGGGGCGAAGGCAAGGCGATTCCGTCATCCAAGGTGCAGAAGATCCAGAACCTGGAAGGCGGTATCGTCGCCGAAATCTTCGCCAAGGAAGGGCAGATCGTCGAAGTCGGCCAGCCATTACTGCGCCTGGATGAAACCCGCTTTGCCTCCAACGTTGGTGAAACCGAGGCCGACCGCCTGGCCATGGCCCTGCGAGTCGAACGCCTGAGTGCCGAGGTAGAGGACCGCCCGTTGAAAATAGACGAGGTTCTGCGCAAAGCTGTCCCAAGCCAGGCGGCCAGCGAAGAGTCGCTGTTCCAGAGCCGGCGCCAGCAATTGCAGGACGAAATTGGCGGCCTGCAGCAGCAGCTGGTTCAGCGCCAGCAAGAACTGCGTGAGTACAGCTCCAAACGCGCGCAGTACGCCAACAGCCTTGAATTGCTGCGCAAAGAAATCGGCATGTCCGAGCCGCTGGTGGCAACCGGTGCGATCTCCCAGGTCGAAGTGCTGCGCCTGCGCCGCGCCGAAGTGGAGAACCGTGGCCAGCTGGACTCCACCGCGCTGGCCATCCCACGTGCCGAGGCGGCCATCCGCGAGGTGCAAAGCAAGATCGAGGAAACCCGAGGCAAATTCCGCAGCGAGGCGCTAACCCAACTGAACGAGGCGCGCACCGAGCTGAATAAAGCCACGGCTACCAGCAAGGCACTGGACGATCGGGTGCACCGTACCATGGTCACTTCGCCTGTACGCGGTATCGTCAAGCAGATGCTGGTCAACACCATTGGTGGGGTGATCCAGCCTGGCAGCGATATCATCGAAGTGGTACCACTGGACGACACGCTGGTCATCGAAGCGAAGATCCTGCCCAAGGACATCGCCTTCCTGCACCCTGGCCAGGAGGCGACCGTCAAGTTCACGGCCTACGACTACACCATCTATGGTGGGCTCAAGGCCAAACTGGAGCAGATCGGCGCCGACACCATCACCGACGAAGACAAGAAGACCACCTACTACCTGATCAAGCTGCGCACCGACCGCAGCCACCTGGGGACTGACGAGAAGCCACTGCTGATCATTCCGGGGATGGTGGCGACGGTAGATATCATGACCGGCAAGAAAACCATCATGAGCTACCTGCTCAAACCGATCATGAAGGCGCGTTCGGAGGCGCTGCGCGAGCGCTGATGAGTTTGGCCACTGCTTGCTAGTGGCCTCTCTGGCCCTATCGCCGGCAAGCCAGCGCCCACAGGTACCGCACTGGCTTTGAAGTCGGTGCAGTATCTGTAGAAGCTGGCTTGCCGGCGATAAGGCCGGAACTCCCAGTACGAAAACTCAGTGCCAGGGCGCAGGCTCGCCGACCAGCTGGCCCTGTATCCCGCCTACCCCCATCTCCTGCAACACCCGCCGCTCCCCTTCTGTTTCGACCCGCTCGGCAATCAGCGGAAGGTCGATACTGTGCGCCGCGCGCTGGATCGCTTCGATGAACAGCCACTTGTGCTGCTCGTGGTCGATGTTGCGAATGTAGCTGCCGTCAATCTTCAGGTACGCCAGGCCAAGGTGTGCCAGGTTGCCGATCATGCTGAAGCGCCCGCCAAAGCGCTGCAGCGCCAAGCCAAAGCCAAGCCCATGCAGGCGCCGGGTGAGTTGCTCCAGGGCTGCCTGCTCAGGCAACTGTTCCTCGCCAATTTCAAAAACCAGCCGCGGGCCAAGCGCCGCGTTCTGGCCCAGCAGTTCGAAGACGCGGTGCAGGGCTTTGGGGTCGGCCAGGGTAGCGGCAGACAAGTTCACCGCAAGCACCTGGTCATGTCCTCGCAGGTGCGCCAACACTTTCTCCAGCACCAGCACGTCCAGCCGCGGCATCCAGCCGAAGCGCTCCAGCCAAGGCAGGAAGCGGCCCGCCGGCAGTGCCTCGCCCTGGCCATCCTGCAAGCGCGAAATGACTTTGTGGTGCAGTACCCGTTGCACCGAAGCACAACCCACCACTGGCTGGAAGAACAGCTCGAAATGCCCATTGTTGAATGCCTGATCGAGCCGCTCGTGCCAGGCGTGCTGGCTATCGGCAGCCACTGCAGCCACGCCTTGTTCAAGGCATACCCAACCCGGCGTTGGCTGGTTCTCGGCACGGGCCAGGGCCTCGTCGGCGAGCTTCAGCAAAGCCTGTGGAGAATCACCCGGGCTGAACGGCGCGAGGCCGATACACGCCACCGGCTCGATATCACTGGCGCCCGTTTCGTGCAGGCTCTGCAGCGTTGCCTCCAAGGCCTGGGCAAGCTGTACCGCTTCTTCATGCACCATGCCCGGCGCCAGCACGGCAAACTCACCCCCGCGGCTGCGGGAAATCAGGTCGTTGGTTTCCGGGAAGCTGGCACAGGTGCGACGCAACTGCTCACCCACAGCCTGCAGCAACTGGTCGGTACGCTGGCCGCCAAGGCGTGCGTTCAGCCCAGCCAGCCCTTGGACACGCAGTAACAGCAGGTAGCCGGCGCGCGCGTCCTCCAGGTTGCTTACCCGGGTGTTCAGCTGCATTTCGAAATAGCGGCGGTTCGATAGCCCGGTCAGGCTGTCCTGGTAGGACTCCGCACGCAGCCGTTCGCTGCGCTCGGCCTGCTCGGTGAACAACGCCTTGAGCTTCTCGACCATCTGGTTCATCGCCTGCACCACACGGCGCAGCTCCGGTGTGCGCGGCAAATCCGGCAGGCTGAGGAATTCGCGGCGCGCAATGGCGTGAGATTGCTCAACCATGTAGTCCAGCGGCCGCAACTGGCGGCGCAACAGCAAGGCGCCGAGCACGGCACTGGCTGCACCGCACAGCAGCAACCAGCCCAAGCTGCCCAGGGCGCTTTGCCAGAGTTTGGCAATGGCAAACATGGGGTGGCTGATCACCTCTACTCGCGCGGCCTGCTGCCAGCCGCGGCTGACAATGGCGTCGCCACCGGCGGCCTCAAGGCCGATCAAGTGCACGAACCAGGCTGGTACTCCGCCAGGGTCCGGCTCGGCGTGGCGCTCCACCAACACGGCATTGGAGGCCAGGTCGACCACCTTGATGCTTGCATAGTAACCACTGTCGAAGATGGAGCTGACCATCAGCTCGACCATCGCCGGGTCGTCAATGTTCGGCGTCAGCGACAGCGCCAGGGCGGTCGCTGCATCCTGGGCGTGCGAGCGCAGCTGGTTGACGTACTGGCTGCGCGAGCTTTCCAGGCTGACCATGAAACTGCCACTGAAGGCGACCACCAGGAACAGGCAAATGGCCAACAGCAATTGTTTGAACAGTGACATCTGTGCTCCTTCAATAAACCGGCTCGGCCGGGAACCCTTCGGCCTGCATTTTCTTCAGCAAATCCTGCCAGCGTGACAGCCGCTTGGTATCGCCGACCTTCTTGTTGCCTGCAGCGCCCGTCAGCCACAACCCCTCGCCATTGAAGGCGTACACCGGCAGCAGGTCGGTACGTTGGCTTGCCGGCTTGATGGCATCCATCAGGCTGTCGAGCACCAACGGCTGGGCCTGTGGGTTTGAATAATAAGTCAGCACCATGTGTGCCCGGTTCTGCCGCAACGCCTTGACGTAGGTGATGCGCAACTTTTCGCTCGGGATGCCCATGCGCCGCAGGCTGAAATACTTGGCGATGGCGTAGTCCTCGCAGTCCCCGGCACCTTTGATCAGTGCCTGCACCGGTGTGGCCCAGTAGTCGACCTCATGCCACAGGTCGATGTCTTCGACATAGCGCAACTGCTGGTTGAAAAAGCGGTTGACCACTTGCAGCCGCTCAAGCTCAGTACCCTGCTTTTGCGTGGCCATCAGGTTCTGCCAGGCATCGATACGGCCCTGCCCGGCACCCAGAGGGCCATACAGGGCCTGCGACTTGCGGCTGATCTGGGAGAAATCCCAATCCGCGTGCAAGCCGCCCAGCAGCAGACTGCCCAGCAGCGCGGCAAAGCCGACACGTCGCACAACGGTTTTGAACATCCAGGATATCGCCACTGCGAAGCCCTGTGCAGGCCAGTCGAAAGCAGCGATGGTGCGGCTTGCCACCGCAAAAAACAATGGCACCCTGCAATCATGCACCCGCCTGTCAGCCCGCCTACACTTTCTGTTTATATCCTTCTATAGGCTGCTTCCTTTGGCAGGCGACATCATCCACCATAGCCGCGCTTTGGGGCGCCCGTGCCAATGCAGGCATTGGTTTGACAACCTCCATAAGCTGTTACTAGTGTCATTGGATCCAACTTTAGTCATCGTTGAGGCAGACGTCGCGTGGCCGAAAAAATCAAATTGAGCAATGTGCTGGCCAGCGAGCAGCTGTCGCCAAACCAGGCCCGTGCCGTGATCGAAGAACGCCTGCGTAGCGCCATCCTCGATGGTCGCCTGCCCCCAGGTACCGCCGTGCGACAACAAGAGCTCGCCACCTTGTTTGGCGTCAGCCGCATGCCCGTGCGCGAAGCATTGCGCCAGCTTGAAGCGCAATCGCTGCTGACAGTGGAGATGCACAAGGGTGCGGTGGTTGCGCCGTTGATTGGCGAGGATGCGGTGGATACCTATGCCCTGCGCATACTGCTGGAGAGCGAAGCGCTGCGCCAGTCGATCCCGCTGCTTGATGCCAGCGACATCGCCAGCGCCCGTGGCTATATCCAGCAACTGGAGAACGAAACCCGCCACGCCGAAATCGGCCGGCTGAACCGCCTGCTCCATATGACGCTGTACAGCAAGGCGTCGAACAGAAAGCTGCTGCGCCTGATCGAGAACGAACTGAACGAGGAAGAGCGCTTTCTGCGTTTTCATCTTTCATCCATGGGCCTGGGCAAGCTGACCCAGGACGATCACAACGCACTGGTAGATGCGGCAAGCGACAAGCTGGTGGATGAGGCGGTAGCGGTGCTGGAACAGCACCTCAATAGCGGTGCCCGGATGATCCGCAATTACCTTGATATGCAACGAGCGCAGTAGCCCGTAACCGGCTTTACGTGCGGCGTGAGCAGACGGGTTGCAAATTGAGCGTGCCACGCCAACAATGAGACTAATTATCATTCATGTCCATTGATGCCGGCACCCTCCCCTATGCCCAGCAATGACTCCGTGCAAACGCTCTACAGTGACCACCACGGTTGGTTACACGCCTGGCTGCGCAGCAAGCTGGGCAATGCCGCCGATGCCGCAGACCTGGCCCACGACACCTTCGTCCGTTTGCTGCAACGCCGCGAACACCTGCAGCTGAACACCCCTCGGGCGTTCCTGCGCACGGTAGCGCGTGGGCTGGTCATCGATCACTGGCGCCGGGAGGAACTGCACAAGGCCTACCTGGAGGCATTGGCCCATGTGCCGGAAGCACAGTCTCCCTCGGCCGAAACCCGCGAGCTGCTGCTGGAACTGCTCGAGCGCATCGCACGCATGCTCGACGGCCTGAAACCCAAGGTACGTCGCGCATTCCTGCTGGCCCAATGCGAGGGGCTGAAGCACCAGGCCATTGCCGAGCAGATGGGGATCTCAGTGCGTACCGTGGAGCGTTACATCGCTGATGCGCTGTACCATTGCTATGTGCTGCGCTACGAAGACGAGTGCTGAGCCAATGACTGCCGCACGCCCTGATGCAAAAGCGGTCAAGCAGGCCATCCAGTGGCTGCTGCGGCTGCGTGAGAGCGGGCATGAGCCGACTCTGCAACAACAGTGCGCGCAGTGGCGCAGTGCCCACCACGAACATGAGCAGGCCTGGCAACGGGTGATGCACCTGCATCAAGACCTTGACCTGCGCTCGATCCCGGGTGCCGGGTTGGCGTTGCAGACCCTGGAAACAAGCCAGCAGCGCCTGCACCGCCGGCAAGCGCTCAAGCTGCTTGGCGGCATTGTCATGGCTGGGTCGGCGACCTGGCTGGCCAAGGACCTCGATGTTATCAGTGCGTGGGCTTCGGACTATGCCACCGGCACCGGTGAGCGGCGCGTCCTTACCCTGCCAGATGGCTCACTGATGCAACTCAATACCCGCAGCGCCGTGGACCTGGCCTTCAATGAGCAGCAGCGCATGGTCCGCCTGAAGCAGGGGGAGCTGATGATGACCTGCAACTCCCGGCATCCAGTACGGGTACAAACCCACGACGCGCTGCTGGAAGGGGTAGAAGGACGCTTTGCGGCCTACCAGGGCAACGACTGCACACGTGTCAGTGTCAGTCACGGCAAAGTGGCGGTCCACCGGCCTGGCAGTGGCCAACTGCTGTGGATCGAAAGCGGCCAGAACTGGCGCCTGGATGCTCAAGGTGCGCACCGGCTCGCGCACCTGGGCATGGACCCGATGGCCTGGACTGAAGGACTGATCGTTACCCAGGACATGCGCCTGTCCGACTTCCTCGCGCAGGTCAGCCGCTATCGCCATGGGTACCTGGGCTGCAGCGACGAGGTGGCCGATCTACGCCTGTCAGGGGTCTTCCGCCTCGAAGACCCGGAGCAGCTCATCCAGTTGCTGCCGCAGACACTGCCGGTAAGGCTTCGCCAGCGTACGCGCTGGTGGGTACGTGTCGAGCGCATGGCCTGACAAGGCCTCGTTGATTTATGGCGGGTTTTCGATCGCGGTCCGGCTAGGACAGTAAGCGACACCTTCTGCCCTCAACCCTCCTACGGACCCTTCATGTCTATCAACCCAGTGTTAACCCACACTTTCAGCTTGAATGATTATCGACCTGTCCTGCAGTCAGCACGCTTGCGCCATGCCATCCGTGCAGCTCTGTTTGGTACTGCCTTGGGGCTGGCAGCTGTTCCGCAACTTTGCGCAGCGGCTGAAACAGCCCAAGTGAGTCATCACTATGCGATCCCGGCCGGTCAACTTGCCGACGTACTCAATCAGTTCGCTCGCCAGGCCGGCATTACCCTGTCGAGTACGCCTCAGCTCACCGACGGGCTGCAGTCAAACGGCCTGCAGGGGCAGTACGCTATCGACCAGGCGCTGCGCCAACTGCTCAATGGCAGCGGCCTGGAAGCCGTCAGCCAGGACGGGCGTAGCTATGTGCTGCAGGCTCAGCCCCAAGGCGCCGCCTTGTCATTGCCAGACACCGATATCCGTGGCTTCACCCTCGGCAATGCGTTGGGCAGCATGGAGGGTTACAACGCCACGCACAGCCAGGTGGCGACCAAGACCAGCACGCCGTTGGTGGAGACGTCCCAATCCGTCTCGGTGGTTACTCGCCAGCAGATGGACGATCAGGGCTCACAGACCGTTGCCCAGGCCATGCGCTACACGCCTGGGGTAATGACCAACCCTTACGGTGCCACCCATCGTTATGACTATGTGGCCATGCGCGGCTTCAACGACGGTTCTGTGGATAACATCTACGTCGATGGGCTCAAGTCGATGGGCGACAACGGCACCTACAGCACCATGCAGGTAGACCCGTACTTCCTCGAGCGCATCGATATTCTCAAGGGGCCATCTTCAGTACTGTATGGGCGAAGCTCGCCCGGGGGCCTGGTCGCCCTGACCACCAAGAAGCCGCTGTTCAGCCCCTACCATCAGGTTCAAGCCACGGTGGGCACCCAAGGCCAGCGTGGCATGGGTTTCGACTTCAGCGGCCCTGTGGATGACGATAAGCGCATCGCTTATCGCCTGACAGGCCTGGCGGATGCGTCCGACACCCAGTTCGACCACAACAAGGAAGAACGCTACACCATCGCCCCGGCCATCAGCGTCGACTTTACCGAAGACACTTCGCTCACACTGCAGGCTTACCTGCAACACGACCCTAACGGCGGGTACCACGGTGGCAACCCTGCCGACGGCATGCTGCACAAGCGCAACGGTTTGCGCTTGTCAGATCACTTCTTCGAGGGCGAGCCGGGCATCGACAACTACGAACGTACCCAGCAGTCGTTCAGCTACCAGTTCGAGCACCGCTTCAATGATGTGTTCACCGCACGGCAGAACTTCCGTTACCAGGACTCCGACGTGTCCATGGACCAGGTGTACTCAGCCGGCTGGGCGGATGCCGACAGCAACATCCTGAACCGCGCCTATACCGGCGGCGACGAGCGCCTGCATTCGTACATCATCGACAATATGCTGCAGGCGGAATTCTTTACTGGAACGGCCAAACACACCCTGTTGCTGGGCGCCGACTACCAACGGCGCAAGGCCGACGTCGCATGGCGTTATGGCACGGTCGACCCGCTGGACGCCGGTAACCCGCAGTACGGCAATGGCAACCTTCAGGTCCTGGGCGAAAACCGCTACCAGCGACGCTTGCAGCAAACAGGTGTGTATCTGCAGGACCTGGTGGAGCTGGACCAGTGGCGCTTCTCCCTGGGGCTTCGCCAGGACTGGGTGAAGGTGTCCGAAGAAAATCGCGACAGCGACACCAAGGTTAACGATCAGCGCTCGAAATTCACTACTCGGGCCGGGGTGCTGTACCTGTTCGAGAACGGTATTGCGCCCTATGTCAGCTACTCGGAGTCGTTCAATCCCAATACCGTGTCCGACCAGCAAGGCCGCCCGCTGGCACCGACCGAGGGTACTCAATGGGAAGCTGGCATCAAGTATCAGCCTCCGGGCAGCGACAACCTGTTCACCGCATCGGTGTTCCGCATCGAACAGGAAAACCTGGCCTCGAAGCAGCCTGACGAAAACTTCTATCGCCCGGTAGGTGAAGTACGCTCGCAAGGGCTGGAGCTGGAGGCACATATGCAGCTGACCGAAAGCCTCAAACTGCTGGGCGGCTACACCTTCACCGATATCGAATATTCCAGGTCGATGCCGAGCCTGACGTCGGGCAGCCTGGACAACAAGGGCAATTCGCCAACCCAGGCACCGAAACAGATGTTCTCACTGTGGGCTGACTACAACTTCCACCAAGGGCCTCTGGATGGCCTGCGGCTGGGCGGTGGGGTGCGGTATGTGGGCTACAGCTGGGTGGATGCGGAAAACAGCATGAAGGTGCCTTCCTACACGTTGTTCGACGCTTCGCTCGGCTATGACCTGGGCAAGGTTGGGCTCAAGGGCGTGGATGTGCGCCTTAACGCCAACAACCTTACCAATGAAAGCTACATCACCTCATGTGCCAGCCTGAACTACTGCTACATGGGTGAAGAACGCAATGTCAGCGCCACTGTCAGCTATCAGTTCTGACCGATATCAGATACCCGGAAAAGACAAAGCCCCTGTCTGCATTGCAGACAGGGGCTTTGGGTTTGAATCTTGACGATGACCTACTCTCACATGGGGAAACCCCACACTACCATCGGCGATGCATCGTTTCACTGCTGAGTTCGGGATGGGATCAGGTGGTTCCAATGCTCTATGGTCGTCAAGAAATTCTGTGTGCTGGCCCGTCACTCGGACGTGCCTGCGAATCTCTGTAGTTCCTACTTAAAGACAAAACCCCTACCTGCATGTGCAGATAGGGGTTTTGCGAAATGAATCTTGACGATGACCTACTCTCACATGGGGAAACCCCACACTACCATCGGCGATGCATCGTTTCACTGCTGA
>Ga0213824_1001259_pt1 | contig 15303 bp, 17 predicted proteins | sample MC6MC0906MG_FD_179892 | JGI IMG/M metagenome (GOLD analysis project Ga0213824, IMG submission 179892) | Enriched soil aggregate microbial communities from Iowa State University, Ames, United States - MC6-MC0906-MG | ecosystem: Environmental > Terrestrial > Soil > Unclassified | place: USA: Iowa...
TGCTTTTCTTTTGGAATATCTGGAACATCTTTACCATCTGCTGAAAGTATAAGTACTCCATTTTGTTTAAGTTGCTCAATCCATTGCAATTTCTCTTTTGCTAGACGAATACTTGTATGCAGTGCCTCTAAATGTGTAGGTGCTTGCGAACTGCTGTTACTGTACTCTACTATCTCTCTTGTTGGTGCGGTCAGTCGATTCACGATATCATCCATATTTCCACTTAAACGTACATCTGAACGCGATAGTATGCCATGTTCTCGTGGGTCAACAAACACAAATCGTTCTGCCAAAAAATCGCCTGTAAAAGAAATTTGCTTTTGATTTTTCTTAAAACCCGTAAAACTTTCATTTTGACGTGGGGCTACACTAACCGTAATTACAGCTAATTGCTCTTTTGTTATTTGAGATGGTGATAATGCATCTGTTATTTGAGATGGTGATAATACATCTGTGTTTAATTCCATCGTTAGTTCTATTAATCTCTCCCTGTCTGCTTCATCAACAAAATGTGAACTCCACCAACCACCTACAGGTGCATCTACAACGAATGGTAAACCTACATCATCTCTAGGCGCCATTGCGAATATTGTTGCAAACTCCTGTCTTGTTATTAAAGCTGCAGGGGTAAACTGATTATCGTATGCCCACATATCTAAGCCTGCTAGTTGTGCTAATTTAGTTGTTACATCATCTTGTGGGTTATTTGGCAACACATGCAAGTTCGTTGCAGAAGAGCCTACACTGGATATTTCGAACACTGTATCTACTGTATTGGCAAGTTTCACATTTGTTAAGGAAGCTGTAACAGTTGGCTGTTGTCCATAAATAATTGTGAAATTTTCAGCCTTTAGCTTGCTCATTGCCAAGTTTGTCGATGCTTTTGGTGTAACGACGATATTTTGAGTGACTGTTATATTTTTAAGCTCCACAAAATCTGCATTAACAAATAAATTCCCTGCAAATTTACTGTTCGCACCATCAAATACGACATTCTTTCCCTTAGCACCTGATGTATTTAATGCGATAGCTAAAACATCAACAATTTGATTATCTATTATCACTACCTGTATCCGTGCCCCTGCTAAGGCTTGCGCATTTTGATCGTTTAGCAATGTTTGTACGTTTTTCGCCACTGTCCATTCTTGTCCTGCTGCTGTCAATTTTCCTTGTTGAATGGCTTCAATCGTCAATTTCGCTTCCATAATTTCAACCCTATTCCGTTGCTCTGCCCGAACAATAAATGATGCCAACTGCCCCCTCGTCACAAATTTCTCTCCACTAAATGTAGTTGCTGTTGTGCCAGTTGTAATGCGGTTTGCAAATAATGTTTCTACTGCTTGTTGATATTCTGTCGCTACATCAGAAAATGTGTTTGTGATTGTATCAGAAGTAGGTAACTGTAAAGCCTTCGTAATCATCATTGCCATTTGATAGCGCGTCACAGGCGTATTCATCTTGAATGTCTTCTCCAAAATCCCCTTTTGCTTTAAAGTAGCTATTATATCCTGTTCACTACCCTTTAATCCAATTACCCCTGCCACCATTTTTGCAGCTTGGCTATGTGTGACTACCTCATTTGGCTTAAATGTTCCATCAGGATAACCATGAATAATCCCGCGCTGCGAAAGCTCCATAATAGCGGCATAATGGCTATTCCCTTCTTTCACATCTGAAAACTTTAAGGAATCTGCCTCAACTACTGACACTGCTCCCATCGCAGCAATTGTTGTCACCATACCTGCCATAAATAACTTATTCTTTTTCATTTTAATACCCCCTCGTATCGTTGTTCACTAAAAGCCTATTTAATTTTAACAATTTATAAAAGGGGTTTTCTTAATGAAATCTTAATGGATTATAAAGTTCCTATATGACTGGATTTTTTTCTTCTATAATTTATAGTAGATTTAATACTATTTTTGGAGAGTGGTGACCTACGATGAATCGAATTCTAATTGTTGATGATGAGAGCAGTATTCGCCAATTAATCCGACTTCACTTAGAAAATGCACATCTAAACGTGATGGAGGCTGCATCAGGACAAGACGCCATTGGACTATTGCAGCAAAAGTCATTTGACATGATTATCCTGGATTTGATGATGGCCAATGGGGATGGATTTGAGGTACTACACTATTTAAAAGAAAAACATTTACAGCCGCTTGTTATTGTGCTAAGTGCTAGAAGAGAGGTTGAGGAAAAAATTACGGTACTTGGATTAGGCGCAGACGATTATGTGACAAAGCCATTTAGTCCTATTGAGCTTGTTGCACGCGTACAGGCCCAATTAAGACGACATTCCATCAAACATCACTCTGATCGTATACGTTTAAACAAGTTAGTGCTTGAAATGGACAAGTCGATGCTACATTATGATGGACAAAAACAAAGGTTGACGACAGTAGAATGTCAGCTACTGCAATTATTAATGCGAAATGTTGATCGTGTGCTAACGAAAAGGGAAATCTATCAACATATTTGGCAGCATGAACATTATGATGATAATAATTTAAGCGTTTTTATCAGTCGTCTTCGTAAAATACTTGAACAAATGACTGGTCATCATTCGATTCGTAGCATTCGTGGTGTTGGTTACCAGTTTTCAGGTGATGAATTTTGAAAAACCGAACAAAACTTTGGCTTCTTATGATTATCAGTGTCTTTAGTAGCATTATTATTTTTATTGCAATGAGCTTGGCAGTAGGTAGTATTTTGGATAAGGGCTATAATTTAAACAAATTAAATACACTAGCTGAAGATATTATCGCAACAATTTATCAAAAAGGGACAGGAAGGGAGCAGGAAATAAAACCGATATTGGACTCCCTTCATACTGAACATACAGCGATTCACTTTGCATGGATTCAAGATGATGGTACAAAGATTTATGATACTTCTGGTGATTTAGAGGATTATGATTTCTCGAAAATAGCAGACCGTTTTCTAAATATGCCAAGCAATCTTTGGGCTAAAGATGAAAATATCAGTTTTATTTATAGCATCACGCTAGACCAGCAAAGATACTATCTATTAATGAGCCTGCCTAGCGAGGCAATGAAACAGGGGCAAATTTATTTCTTTATACGCACATCAAAGGTACTTGTTACATTACTCCTTCCTATACTCGCAGCTTTTATGGTGCCCTATTTACTTGCCATTTGGTTTTTTTCTTGGATGAATCGACGCATTAGTAAGCTAAATAATGCTCTCTCCCAAGTCAATATTCAAAGTAATAGTATTGTACTAGAGGATGAGACAAAGGATGAAATAGGGCAACTTACACAGCATTATAATTCGATGGTACAACGTATTCAAAGTCAGGTTGTTGAAATTGAACAATTCGAAAATAGACGAAAACAATTATTGTCTAATCTCTCTCATGATTTACGGACACCATTGACGATGATTCTAGGTTATGCTGAAACGATTCGCAGCGGAATATATAAGGATGAACGAGAGCTCCAAGCCAGTGCTAAAATAATTTTGCAGCGCTCTCGCTATATGGACCGCTTACTCGACCAATTACTAGATGTCACCAAACAAAACACTAATGCATTGACATTGCAACTGGCACCACATAATTTATCTGAAATATTACGGAAGATTATAGCCGATTATTTATTATTGTTAGATGGTCAAGATTACCATGTGGATATTGATATTGCGGATGTTGATATTGTGATGCAGATGGATGCCGCATTGATTGAGCGGGCTATTCGTAACTTAATTGACAATGCCATTCGCTACGGCAAAGAGGGTCACTATCTTGGTGTGGCACTTGTAGAACATCAGAATGAAGTAAGGATTACCATAAAAGATAAAGGACAAGGAATTGCACTTGAAGAACAGCAGCGAGTCTTCGAACGGTTTTATCGTAGCGATCAAGGAAGACAAGGTGAAGGACTTGGGATTGGACTGTCAATTGTCCAAGAAATTGTGGCATTACATCAAGGTAACATACGATTGACCAGTATTCCCTATGAAGAAACGATATTTCATATACAGCTTACCAAAAGAAACTGCTCGCCATAAACATTGACGAGCAGGATTGCTATATAGGATTTGTATGAACTAAACTAGTTTAGAGTTTGCAAGTGTAATTTACTTATTTTCAGTTACATTTTCTTGAAATCTCTTCAATAAATTAGAGAAATTTTCTACATCCTCCCTACATAACTAATCCAATGTGTTTAGCTTTAAAGATACTTCAGATACTAATTTTTTAATTTCTTCCCTAGAATCCTTAAGCTTATTGCTATCCATTTTTGCTCTTACTTATCCTATCACAACTTCTTGGATAAATTACGTAAAAGGAACTGATGAAGTTGAGCTTTGGTCTATAATGTTAGGTGACAGAATCAAATCTAGAAAGGTTAAAATAGTCAATATTCAATATATTTCCATTAGTGATTATGATCTTTTAGACAACATAAGTGCTAATTTTTTAAACCCTTTATAATGGCAATACCAGGACAATTACTGACAATTTGTAGTTGTCTTATTTACATTTTCAATACTGTGACACCTTCCCCTTTTTACTAGAACTGCTCCAATAAATCTAAAACACTTTCCATTTATTTCTTTTTTTACTCCAAAATGGCTCTTCACCATAACTTGTGGTTGACTTCCGCTCCGCCAGTGTGCTTCCAGGGGGCGTCCGATGAGCCGCTTAATCCCCTAGGAGTCACACTGGCTCCGCTCCAGTCAACTACTATTACAATTAAAAATGTCAACCACATCTTTTGGTGATGAACCTTCAAACTGATATTAGATGAATTTGGACCTATAAATGATTGACTTATAATTTATCCAATGCTATATTTACTAACGCAGTAATTTACTAAATTACTAAATATAAATAAATAAGGAGTTTTAATAAATGAAAATACCTACACATTTAAAACATAAACCTGTAATTGTTGCAGAAAATTATGCCAATATTGATGGACGTACTGCCTATCATACTGATGCACAGGGCCTTTCACTTGGCTTAGCTCAATGGAATGATCGAGGGAAGGTTGATATTTCTGCCAAGGTGTGGCGTCATACAGGTGGTAAATGGTCTCGTCAATCAGAGGAACTTCCTCTTCATCGTGTACTTGATCTTGCTATTTTAGTATGCGAAGCTCAGCTTTATTTTAAGGATGCTTACCGCTATGAAAATTTATATGATGAAAACAACCCAGTACTAAAACGTGTTGGCTTACAGGGTGATGCCATGACAGTGGAAGTTTGCACAGAGAACGAACAAATTAATGAGGATATTCAGCTCTTTCAACAAGCATTGAGTGATAATGGTGAGCTTATTGGAGAACGTTTGCGCACATTATCACGTATTTTAAAGGATATGGGCTATTAATGTCATGACTTAAGGAGATAACATAATGAATGAACAACTACTACAAGATGATAAAAAACTTCAAAAATCTTTTTTTAACTTTTTAATTCCTGTTATGCTAGCGAATGTCTTGCAATCATTAGGACAGGTATTTGCGATGTTTATAGTTGGACGCAATTTAGGTGTCGATGCGCTTGCAGCTATTTCTGCATTTTTTCCATTTTTCTTCTTTTTAATGGCATTTGCGATTGGCATTGGCTCAGGTAGCTCCATTTTAGTTGGGCAAACTTACGGAGCTGGCAATCATGAGAAAATGAAGGAGGTTGTCGGGGTAACCCTTGCCTTCACATCAATATTATCAATTGTTGTTGCCATTTTCGGAGGCTTTTTCATTGAGTGGATTTTACGCTTTATGCAAACACCCACAAATATTTTAGAGCCGAGTATTAGCTATGCCCAAATATTATTTTTCACACTTCCAATTATGTTTTGGTATTTTGTGTATACAACCTTTATGCGCGGTGTCGGCGATTCAAAAACACCCTTTTTATTTTTAGTAATCAGTGTAGTTTTAAATATTGCCTTTCTTCCACCATTAGTATTTGGTTGGTTCGGACTGCCTAAGTTTGGCTTAAACGGTGCTGCCTATGCCTCTGTTTTATCCAATCTTGTAACGATGATATTATTACTAGGATACCTGCACAAAACAAAGCATTTGCTGCGTTTCGACAAATCGATTTTAAAGCATTTCAAACTAAAGAAAGATATTTTAGCTTCCTTATTAAAACTAGCGATTCCATCAAGTATTAGCATGGTGGCAATCTCTGTTGCGGAAATTGCTGTTATTGGCTTCGTTAATGTCTATGGCTCAGATGCTACTGCTGCCTATGGTGTAGTCAATCAAGTGGCGAGCTATGCACAAGTACCAGCAATGAGTATAGCGATTGCAACCTCTGTATTTGTTGCACAGGCTCTAGGGGCAAACTCTACAGAAATGATCAAAAAAATCCGTCTCTTAGGTGTGCGTATTAACTATATTTTAGGCGGCGCGATTATTTTAATCATGTATTTATTTGCGGAGCCTATCCTATCTTTATTTCTAGATTCACATAGTACAGTGCTAATTGCTAAGAATTATTTATATATCACATTTTGGAGCTATTTAGTTTTTGGACATACACAAACAGTTTCAGCTACAATGAGGGCTACAGGTGTAGTTTTATGGCCAACTATCTTCTTAGTCATAGCCATTTGGGCAGTTGAGGTGCCATTAGCGTTTATTTTATCACACCACACTTCATTCGAGCTAAATGGTGTTTGGGTAGCCTATCCTGTTACCTTCTGCGTGCATTTTGTGTTACAGTATGCATACTTCAAGCTAGGGTGGCAAAAACGAACTTTAAAAGCAATGCTAAGCGATTAAACCAAGATTTATCTTTTGCTTCATCAAGGAAAATAAAAAAACCAGGGCTCCAATATGAGTTCCTGGTTTGATTTTATGAATTAAGAATATTTGTAATGTACGATTTAATTAACAACTGAATTTCCACACCAAACATGACAAGGTTTACTCTTCCCAGAACAATTCATCTAGGGTTTTATTTAATGTTTTACATATGGCCAAACATAAATTTAATGTCGGATTATATTTGCCTAATTCAATTAAACCAATTGTTTGTCGAGTGGCCCCTACTTTTTCAGCTAACTCTCCCTGAGAAAGATCATGCTCTATTCGAGCCATTTTCAAACGTATGTTTTTCACACTTTTCACCACTGGCTATCTTTCTCTTCTAAACTATGCTGAACGACTTTATCACTTTTCTTTTTAGCAGCTACATACATCAACATTAAAATTCCTACAAAAAAAAGTGCATACATCAACAATGATACAAAGAATACAAGAAAGAAAAAATAGATGGCTTCTTGAGTACTATCTGCGTAGTTAAATGCACTGTTAATGCCTAAAATAATGCCAAAAAACGTGCCTATCGCAACACCAAGAATAATATATTTAGTACTTAATTTAATTTTATTCTTACTATCGTGCAGCTCTACTTCATCAGTAAAAATGCCAAGAAAAGCAGATCTTATAAAATAATAAATAGATGTGATTAAAATAATGAGCCACTCTGTTGTTACATTTTGTAAGGACATCTCCATTGTCGTAAATTTATATAAGATGGATAGTATGCAGGCAATGATAACAATCACATAGATCTCTTTATATATCTTGTTTTGCAGGTTTTTCACACGTTCATCCAAATGTTTCGTGTTCCAAATCATATTCATTTCCTCCCTCTATTTTATAATTCTATTATACATAATATCTGTCATTATGCAATATATATATTGCATTAAGATTATTATAATTAACATTTGAGTTTGTCGTTATTTAAATCATCTGGTTTATGATTTGGTATTCCTGTAGCAAACTCTCAATGACTTACACAATTAACATACTCCTTCATTTCATCAATATTATAATTTTCAATTAAACGATCAAAGCAATTCTTTTGTTCGATAATTCTTTGCATCCTTATATCCACCAAATATTTGTATTTAGACAATGCTAATGACTTATTGCTACTTACGATTATCTTTTTTATTTCTTGTACACCTAATCCCAATTTTCTAAGGACAGCTATTTCATTTAATAGAGATATATCTTCATTACTATAATTTCTATAACCGTTTTTTTCAATTTTAGGATGAACAAGCCCTTGTTTTTCATAATAATCAATTGCTTTCTTTGTCAATGAACATTTTTTACTGACCTCATTAATGAACATATTTATCCCTCAACAGAATAATAAGCTACTTCCCAAGGGATGGATCAATAAAATAGCACCAAAAGCCACGATAATTATGTTATAAATTTTTACTACAGCCTCAAGAAAAAAATGAAAGTAGACATTCTTCTACTCATTATTCGAATCGAACATTTTCTGAAATCGCCTCAATTTTGCTCCAGTTGATAATTTGAATCACTTCATCTTTCCGTTGAATAATTCCTTCATCTGACCACTGCTTTAATACCCGATTTAAATGTCTTTTAGTTGTACCTATAAGTGAAGCCACCTCATCCAATGTATTTGTCATAATATATTCTTTAAAAAGTGAAGTTGATTCAATTGTACATAAATATCCCGCTAAACGTATGGAGACAGAGGAAAGAGCGTTCACTCTTGAGGAAATCGTGCATGTTCGAAGTTTATATGCCAGTTCTTGTAAAAGCATTTGTGTAAATGCACTGTCATGTTTTAAATGTTGTTCATAGAGATTATTCGGAACAAATAGCAAATGGCATGTCTCTGCAGCTATACAATTTGACTGTACCGAGCAGTTTTGAAAGATTTCAACATCCCCCATAATGGCAGGCTTCTGGCAGTATCTTAATAATAGTTCTTTCCCTGTGATTTCAGGACTAGAAACATAATATTTCCCCTCTAATAAAAAATAGAGACCAGTGATGGCTTCTCCCACTTTTAAAATATGGTCATTTGATTCATACCTACGAATTTCTATATTCTTTTTTAACTCCCCTTGAAAGGTATAACCATAAATTTGAGAAAATGTTTCGAAATGCATTGTTACCTCCAGGACATCTGTCCTTCTAAATATTTTTACTATACATTATACTCGAACCAGGAGCTGATATTATGAAATTTGTATTTGATATTGATGGAACGATTTGTTTCGATGGAAAAACAATTGATGTATCTATTTGTGAAGTCTTCGATGAATTATTAAAAGCTAGGCATGAAATTGTCTTTGCTTCTGCAAGGCCCATTCGTGATCTACTACCAGTCTTACCTAAGCAGTTTCGACAATTGCCCATGGTTGGCGGAAATGGAGCGTTTACGTTTGAACGTGGAGAAATTCAAATAGAATATTTTAAAAGTGATATTTTACAACAGTTATTAGCTTGTATTCACTCAAATCAATTAACTTATTTAGCTGATAGTGATTGGGATTATGCGTTTACAGGAGATACCAAGCACCCGGTTTACATAAATATCGATAAAACAAGGGCAAAAAATCTCGATATTGCTGAATTGCAACAAATTTGCAAGCTGATCCTTTTTTACCCAACACAAGAGGTGTTACAGGAGGTATTAAAATTACCTGTTTCAGTTGTAACTTATAAAAATGAACATGCAATCGATATTAGTCCACTTGGTGTGAATAAAGTGAAGGGGCTTCATAAATTAAAGATTGATCAATTTATTGCGTTTGGAAATGACAGTAATGATCAATGTTTATTTGAACAGGCCATTTATAGTGTTTGCATTGGCAATCATGATGTCCAACGTTTTGCTACTGAAACGATTAATAGAGCAGATATTCCTGCTACAATAAGAAAAATCATAAAAAAATTGGAGGAATGCAATGATGAGAATACCAATGAAATTAAAACAAGGGGATGAAATTCGAGTTATAGCACCTAGTCGCAGCATAAAAATATTATCTGAAGATGGTATCCAGTTAGCTAAGAAACGTCTTGAACAATTAGGATTAAAAGTGACCTTAGGAAAGCACGTTGAAGTTCGTGATATACAAAGTTCTTCCTCAATTGAACAACGCATTGAGGATTTGCATGATGCTTTTTCAGACAAAAATGTAAAAGGAATTTTGACGGTAATTGGTGGTTTTAATAGTAATGAATTACTGCCATATATAGATTATGAATTACTAAAAGCTAATCCGAAAATACTATGCGGTTTTAGTGATATTACAGCTCTTTCACATGCCATTACAGCAAAGTGTAATTTTATCACATACTCAGGCCCACACTTTTCTAGTTTTCAAATGACGGAACTACAAGATTATCAAACGGCCTTCTTTAAAAATTGTTTGATGAACGAAGAGTCATATTTATTACAGCCATCAGTAAAATGGAGCGATGATTTATGGTTTTTAGATCAAGAAAATCGTGTTTATGAAGAAACGAAATGGAAAATTTATTCAAAAGGAAGTGCTACAGGAACGCTATTTGGCGGAAATCTATGTACACTTAATTTACTACAAGGAACAGAGTACATACCTCATTTAAAGGATTGCATTTTATATGTGGAAGATGATGAATTAATAATACCTGAATTGTTCGCAAGAGATTTAACCTCTTTATTGCAAGTTAGCAAAGGCATAAAAGGTTTATTAATTGGGCGTTTTCAAAAAGTGTCCAAAATGACAGAAGAACAACTTCATTTTATTTTAGATAAGCACCCACAATTAAAAAATATTCCTGTAATATATGATTTGGATTTTGGTCATACACAGCCTATTATGACATTACCTATCGGGGGTACAATCAGTATCGATACACAAGATTTTAAATTAAAGCTAAATACTTTTTAAGCATGGGAAAGCTATGACCTTCTTAATGGATCTACGTCAAGATTTTAGACACACTCAAGTTAATTTTTTGTGTTGCGCAACGTCCATTTTTGGAGTGTTCCACATCCCGAATAGCCCGTCAAAGTGAAAAGAGCCTTTGACCGCCTATTCGGGATGTAGCGCGGAAAATGCATGGAAGTTGCGCCCGAAAAATGTAGTGGGGTAGATTTCTTTGTCCCCCTTTTTTACGCTACTGCTCGGCACATTTTTTCGTACGCATCAGGTGTGAAATAACCAATGCTACCGTGAATACGCTTGCGATTGTACCAGCCTTCGATGTATTTAAATAAGGCAACACGAGCGGTTTCAAAGCAGTCATAGCGTGTTCGGTACACTTCTTCTTTTTTGAGTGTTGCGTGAAATGATTCGATACACGCATTGTCATATGGGCATCCTTTTCGGCTGAATGACGGAATCATTTCGTATTTCTGTAAGCGCTTGCCAAAAGCTTCACTTGTATATTGATAACCTAAATCCGTGTGTACAATGAGTCCTGGCGCTGGATTTTGCGCGGCTACTGCGTTATCGAATGCTTCTAAAACCAGCTCAACCGTCATTTTACGACCGAATTTATACCCAACAATTTTCTTTGTGTGACAATCTAATACCGACGCCAAATAACACCAACCATCATGTACTGTGTGGATATACGTACTATCTGCCACCCATTTTTCATTGATGGTTTCGGTTGTAAAGTCTTGTCCCAACACGTTTTCACGCTCTTCCACTGGTTTTTGTGTTGGCGTCAGACGGTACTTTTTTGTGATGTTTGAACGAATGCCTGCTTTTTTCATAATGCATTGAACGCGAGCAATACTACCTGTATAGCCACCTTGTTTAAGGATTTCAAAGATTTTCGGTGCACCATAACGGCCATCACTTTCTTTGTGAATGACGCGAATGCGTGCGAGTAGCTTTTCATTGGCGACATGATAGCTGTTCGGCTTTTTGTGAAATGATTGATAATACGTACTTTTAGGCATTTTTAAAACGCGACACATCAATTGAACGGGTTGATGTTCGCTTTCTTTCGTAATGTGGTCGATCAGCTCTTGGTTTTCTATTTTTGCGCGAATATGGTCATAGCCTTTTTTAGGATATCTACCTCTTGTTTTAAGCGAAGATTTTCCTTCTGGATAGCGGCTATTTCAGCTGCGGTTAACTCCCCAGTTCCTTCAATTGGAGAATGGAGTTTAATCCATTTATAAATCGTGACTTCTGACACACCATATTCGCTAGCTAGTTGATTGACCGGTGTACCCGAGCGATAAAGCTCGACTACTGTTTGTTTAAATTCTCTATTGTACTTTTTTTGACTCATAGTCGAACACGTCCTCTCTTATGCTCAATACTATTGATTTAACCGAGGTATGTCCATTCATCTATATTACAACTCCTTCCTCTTTTAAACTGAATCATTTAATTAGTGATACAATTTTTTCATCTTGTTAAATTTGGAACTCCAGTATGAATAAATTACGAAAAAATTAATCATAGCCCTATAATGACTTGACTATGCTATAAAATAATTCTTGTAATCATTTTAGTGCCTCGTAAATGTCTTCTCTGATGAATTTTTATTAAAAATTACCACTTTATTGCTTTTGATCATTTTTTTATACTCTTCTGTAACCTTTGGATTATAATGAGTTAAGAATATAGTCTTTATTGTGGATTAAAAATATAAGCTAATCGTCTATTTTTTATTATAAAATAATGTGATACATTTATATCCATGAAAAGGAAATATTATCTTAAGAAGAGGTAGATAGTCGTTGGTTACTGTAGAAAAAAGCACTGCATTATTCAATAAAAAGTATAATATCGAAGAGATTAAAAATGCTTATGAATATGCTTTTAACAAGATTAAACTAGATTTGTCTGAAAGGAAAAATACTATGAATATCACGATTGAAGATGTCCATACAAAAGACGCTATAACTGCTGTTAGAAAAACAATTGAATTAATAGGGAAAATTAAATCTATTGATCATCGATATATAAATGAAATATATGGTTATGAAACAGCCTTCAATGGAGTAAGTGGACGAATTATTGTAAAGGGTGGATTCTCATCTGGTTATCAAGGTGAAGGTCCCCAGGGGCTAAAAAAGGTCCTCGCAGAACTAGGGGTTAATGAGACAAAAATTGAAGAAAACGTAAATAGTGTGCAAAAGAAATTTACATTATTTATATAAAAGACGAGAGCAAAACTAGGCTATATCAGTAATGTTACTATTTATATTTCAACATTTTCAAGATAGTCATATACATATTCACAACAATCGTATTGCTTAAAGTCAAACTTACATATATCGCCAGTGACCTACCTCCATCTATTTTTTGTTGTATGTGACTTTGAGTTCAGCCCCAAGAACCGCCGCTAATAATATCAATTTAAACACATAGTCTCCTATCTTAAATAATTGACGGAATCCTTTTAAATATTCTCTTACAACTCCCTATATCTTCCCTAAAAAACACCCCAAAAGATAGACTTTTAACTCTAACTTTTGGGATGTTGCGCAGAATACCGAACTCATTTGAGCAACCGCCTAGTGAAACAGTTTCTATATTTTTGGTGTCACTTAGAGTCAGAAAAATAATAAACTTCAGTTCTTACTTAATTTTAAAATAGCTAAATCATAGATTTTAAATAAAAATTTTATTGTCGCGAATCCAGCTAAATTTAAAATAATAATATATGTAGAAATATAAATTATACCTTTAAAATCACTAACCACAGGCTGGTTGACAAACGCTAAAGCAATTACAAAAGCCAAAATAAAAATAAAAAAATTATTATCTAATAACTTCATTAGTTAAACCCTCCTTAGCTGTTTAGATTTTAGAGCTATTAATACTTTGCGATAGTATTAACCTTTAGTTCATAAACTGATAAACTAGATTTCAATATTCACATAACCATCTCATTGTTCAAATAGCTATAGCAAATATTTTCACAGTTCACTTATATCCTATCATTACCACAACTTACAATTCAATGGTAATTAAAAACCGTAATAACTTTACACAAATAATCAGTTTTAAAAACCACAAACAAGGGGCTTCTTTTCCCTTTATTAACTGGATTTTCACTTATGGTTAAAGCGCATGTTCAAAATAATCAATTTCAAGAAGGCTGTTTTAAATATCTTCAGAAAATCGTCTGGCTTCATCAGTAAGTCCCATATTAATCATTGTCTTCACTACTATTTCATGTAGTTCTAGATGGTCTTGCAATACATAATTAAGCTGGATATCCCTAAATAACGCAAGTCGTGAGGCAACAGGTGCAGAATAAAGGTATTTGTTCAATAGCTCCAAATTGGGTTCTGTGTGCGGTTGAATCTGGAATAGTGTTTGCTTTCCACCTTGAAGAAGTGGAGTTATAACGCCCAGTCCATCCTGCGTTTGAATACTTACTTTATTTTGCCTATCCAGTTCAATGCTTTTAACATATAGATACGGGTTGTCAATAATAGGTATCTGTAGATTCTCTATTAATAACTTTGTAACTTTCTCCTGAACTAATTTATCATTTTCAGAAAGTTGATATGTAGCTTCTTCACCCCATCGTTTTTTAACTGCAAAATAATTCTCTTCACTTTCAAACTGGTTATAAAACAACTCACTGTCAGTCATATTTACTCTTAAAAATTCACGTAGATTGTTAGCAACAATACGAGTTGGACGTTCAAAATCCATAGGACATATGCAAACAATTGGTGCTATCTCAAGATCAGTTACAGAACTATAATCTGTGAGGAATCCAAAGTGAATACCGTCTACACCAATATTTCCAAATACGACTACATCACAAGGTGTATTAAAATATCTAAAGTTCTCAAGAGAAAGATAAAAATGAAGTCCAAGATAAACTTGTTCAGGGTCAGCTAGAACATTTTGAAAGTCAATTAATTTTTGGAGTGTAGGTGGTGCATTATATTTACCGAAATTTTTATTCATTGAGTTAGCCCCTTGTGTTCTCCGTAATCTTACCATGACAACTTTTACAAAATCATCCTTTATCGCGCTAAACTGCACTTTAGCACAAGAAGTGACTGCTCTAATTAAACAATTTATTGAAACAACCCACTCAATATTTGATATAATTAAATCTTTTTTCATTTGAATTTACGAATACAATTACCTCTTTTTTGTTTTTATCTATTCCTTTAATTACAAAATAAACAGGTGTTCTATCTTTTGCTTCTTCAAAGGGTATATTGTCAAATTCCTTATCGCTTAAGTGTCTTAATTCAACACTATTGATTGTAGATATATTAAAATTATTCTTAGCTATTTCCTCAGCTTCATCTGATGTCACACTAGGTCCTAGCAAATCGTCATCTTTCTCATTACAACTGATTAAAATAAGTATCGGTACTATTATTGAGAACAAAATGATAATGTACCTCATTTTCTACCTCGTTTCGATTTGATTTCTTATTTATACAGATAGGTAAGCCTTTGAAATTATCGCCAGCTTTTCCCCCTGTCCACACCGTACATGCAACTTTCACCGCATACGGCGTTCCAACTAATCCAATTCAATTAATCAT
>Ga0213824_1001261_pt1 | contig 15294 bp, 15 predicted proteins | sample MC6MC0906MG_FD_179892 | JGI IMG/M metagenome (GOLD analysis project Ga0213824, IMG submission 179892) | Enriched soil aggregate microbial communities from Iowa State University, Ames, United States - MC6-MC0906-MG | ecosystem: Environmental > Terrestrial > Soil > Unclassified | place: USA: Iowa...
CGAGGATTCCTCATTTTCCATGGAAGAAGCCATAAAAAACAGCAATGTTATCATTTGTCCCATCCCATTTACCAGGGACAAAATCAACTTGTTTTCCGACAACGACATGACGGATCTGGGTATCGGGAATCTATTAAACCTTTTGACCTCAGATCATATCCTTTTCGGCGGAAGCATCCCTGCCTATGTAAAGGAATATTCCAAGGAAAATGGCATTGCATGCTTTGACTATATGGACATGGAGGATATTACCGTAAAAAATACCATTGCAACCGCAGAGGGCGCCATTGCCGAGGCCATTCGATTAAGTCCCGGCTGCCTTCATAAAAGTAAATGCCTTGTGACCGGCTTTGGCCGGTGTTCAAAAACCCTGGCACTGAAATTAAAGGGCCTGGATGCGGAAGTGACCATTGCCGGACGAAAAGAAATACAGCTTGTTCAGGCGGCTTCCATGGGATTTCATGCCAGAGCACTTTGCGACCTGTCCCCGGTTATAGGGGATTATGAGTTCATCTTTAACACCATCCCAGCCCTTATCATAGAAAAAGATCTGATCCGTTCCATGAATCCGGACGTAACGATCATTGATATCGCATCCGCCCCCGGCGGCGTTGATTTTGGTTTCTGCAGGCAGCAGAATATCCGCGCCAAGCTTTGCCCGGGACTGCCTGGAATCTACGCTCCCCAGTCATCTGCGGAAATTTTGTACGAAGCAATTGTTAAATCTCTGTCATAAAGGAGTGTCATATGAAGCTGGAAGGAATGAAAGTAGGCCTGGCGATTACCGGGTCCTTTTGTACTTTTGATAAAATAGAAAAAGAAATAAAGGTTCTGGTGGATAAAGGAGCCGATATATACCCAATCTTTTCCACCAATGTACAGACAACGGATTCCCGTTTCGGTGATACCGGTGAATACATGAAGCGGATCTCAGCCATGACAGGCAATAAACCCATCCTGAACCTGGAGGAAGCAGAGCCGATCGGACCCAGAGGCTATCTGGATATCCTGATCATCGCTCCCTGTACCGGAAATACCCTGGCTAAGCTGGCCAACGGCATCACGGATACCCCAGTGCTCATGGCAGCCAAAGCCCATTTAAGAAATTCCAAGCCCCTGGTGATCTCTCTTTCCACCAATGATGCACTTGGAATTAATTTTAAGAATGTGGGTGAATTGTTTAATGTGAAGAATATCTATTTTGTTCCCTTTGGTCAGGATGACCCGGTGAAAAAACCTAATTCCATGATCGCGCACACGGAACTCATTGCGGATACGCTGGAATATGCTTTAGACGGGAAACAGATTCAGCCAGTTATTTATTAATCTCTGTAATAGGACTGCTGCAGGATGAATTTGCGATGGCAAATTGAACAGACAGACACCTAAATTTGTGAAGATTTGTCTTGCAGCGGCCTCAGGGATATTATCATGTGGATTCACGGCAATATTAAGCCCTGTTGTGTATTATATCCACAGTGACTATGTTGACAAGCAATCTGCAAGATATCACTTCCGCTTAACAGGACAACCTACTGGAACTGGCGGGCTTTTTTATACATGCTCCCCCCTATTCCTTTATTAAAATGCGGTTCATGTAATTTCTAATGCCGTTTGTATTGTTTATATCATTTGTATGGCCTTGATTAAAGCTCATTAAATAATGTGTTCTAGATTGATCATATATTATAAATCCGAATTGCATATATAAGTCCTGAGCTGGATCAGATTTATAAACATATAAAAATATTGGCTTGCTTACCTGTCTGGAGAGGGATGTAATGTGCCTTAGGTAAAACGCTTCTATCCCTTTTTGCTGAACAGATTCGGTAAGCAGGAGGGATATTTCGCCAATCTTATCCGGCTGTTCATGAAACGCGAAAAAACCAACCGTAGTACCGTATAATAGTATCTTTTGAAAACAACTATATTTTAGCATTCTATGAAAACTGTTAGTGCTTATAATGATTTGAATATCCTCGATCCAACCGTCATTGTATTCGTCTACGTATTTCTTGTGGCAGATTCTTTTTATATCGATGTATTTTTCCAAGTCCTTTATATCTACATTCTGTAAGGAAAAACCTTTACCATTTAAGTCCTCTGATAATACCATTTGTCCCCCTGACTGCCAGCAGCCATCTACCTAATGTCAAACACATGATTAATGTGACAGGTGATGGTATGGTTATTGTTGGCCATTTTAATTTAATATTGGTATTATCATAAGAGCTTGGTCAAATAAATATTACCATTATTTTATAATGTCCCAAATATCTTTTGTCAAATATCGTTTTCAGCAATAAAAGAAATAGGCAAACCAATCCCTTAACTGTCAAATCCTGTCCGTCAAATAAATTAAAATTTGGCCAAGAATGACAGGTACTTTCTTATTTTCTAAGCATAACATAAGACAAATTGTTTTATTGAAAGGCAGTAATATTATGGCTACTTGTCCTCAAGGACTGTTTCCTTATACCATTCGACGCGGTGATACACTATGGATGATTGCACAACGTTATTATACTTCCGTTGCTGCTATTAGAGCGGCAAATCCAGGCTTAAATCCACAGAACTTAACAGTGGGTCAGACCATTTGCGTTCCGGCAAGAAGAGCTCCACGCCCACCAGTCACGACTCCTCCTTCCGGTAGATGTCCTGTAGGTCTTCGGACCCATGTCGTTCGGCGAAATGATACCTTATGGCTTCTTGCTCGTGAATATTGCACCACCGTAGATACCATTATGGCTCTGAATCGCGGTTTAAACCCCGGCAATCTGAGAACAGGTCAGGTAATCTTAATCCCGGCCGGATACAACTTGTCCAATCTACCTTTCTGGTTCCGTTCCATGGATATCCAGGATTTCACTCCGGAGAAAATGAATGACAATAGTGATATGACCTACTATCCGGAAGAAACATATTCCTATACAACTGATTCCGACAATACACAATAGCTGCTTTTTCGGTAATTTCAGAATGTGTAATGAAAATCATAGCCGTGAATCTTGCATATGTCCTGTCATTCCGTTTATCAGGCGGATAAACAGCATTATCAGGTAACGGAATCGCTTTACAAATAAAACTCCAACTTTCAATCAAGGTTTGAAAGTTGGAGTATTTTTCTTTCATACGTTTACTCGTTAAATATTTTATTATTTTATTGTCTTTAAATACTCCTCAATGGCAAAAATGGTGTCTTCAACATCCTGATGAGTATGAGCATAAGAAAAGAACATTGCCTCAAATTGAGCAGGTGCTATATATACTCCATGTTCTAACATAAATCTAAAATACCTTGTATATTCCTTCGTATCTGCCGTCTTTGCCGTCTCATAATCCGTAACCTTAGAATTAGCAAAGAAAATACATGCTAGGGAACCTATCCCAGTCACTTGATACTTTATATTATAACTGCCAAATAATTTATCAACCTTATTCCTAAAATACTCTCCAAGTTCATTAACCTTAGTATAAACCTCCGGATGTTCCTTCAAATACTTAAGCTGAGCCATACCTGCTGCCATAGCTACCGGGTTTCCACTTAAAGTTCCTGCTTGATATACCGGACCAACCGGTGCCACCATTTCCATGATTTCACGCCGTCCACCATAGCAACCTACCGGCATACCACCACCAATAATTTTTCCAAATGTAGCTAAGTCTGGCAGGATGTTATAATAACCTTGTGCTCCGCTTAAAGAAAGGCGAAAACCTGTAATTACTTCGTCAAAAATCAGAAGTGCTCTATGTTTCGTACATAACTCTCTTAGACCTTGCAAAAATCCCTCTTGTGGTAATACAACTCCCATATTAGCAGCCACTGGTTCTACAATAATCGCAGCAATTTCATCCTTATTCTGCTCAAATAATTCGATAACACTATCCAGATCGTTATACTTTGCTTGTAATGTGTCTTTTACAACATTGCTTGGAACTCCCAAGCTGTCAGGAATTCCAGCAACCATTACTCCAGACCCTGCTTTTACTAACAAACCATCGCTATGACCATGATAGCAGCCTTCAAATTTGATAATTTTACTTCTTCTTGTATATCCTCTTGCAGCTCGAATGGCACTCATTACTGCTTCTGTTCCTGAGTTTACCATTCGAACCATTTCAAAGCATGGAACAATTTCACATAATAGTTCTGCCATTTCAACTTCAACTTCTGTAGCAGCACCATAACTTAAACCTTTTTGTGCTGCTTCTGTCACTGCCTTGCGGATAACTTCATGATTATGACCTAGAATCATCGGCCCCCATGAATTTATATAATCAGTATATTTATTTCCATCTACATCATAGATATATGCCCCATCTGCCGACTCAATAAAACGCGGACTTCCGCCTACTGATAAAAATGCTCTAACCGGGCTATTTACTCCACCTGGAAGATGTTTTACTGCTCTTTCAAATAGTTGTTCTGATTTAGTCATTAATCAATTCTCCCATCCTTTATCAATTTGGCAAGTTCTTTTGCATAGTTTATTGTCATTGTTCGAATCGGTGATACGATCCCCTCATACTTATTTCTATAACACGTTCAATTAAACTATCAATGGTAGCCTCTTTTGCAACTGTAATTTTCATTCCATACAAAGCCGCTTCTTTTGCCGTTAGCTCACCTATGCAAACTGCCTGAACCTTATGAAAATCCATATCTTTCATTGTTTTGACAAAGCTGCGTACTGTTGAAGCACTTGTAAATGTTACAATATCTGCTTCCTCGATACATACTTGTTCATTTTCTTCATAAATAATATCATACACTGGAACAGCCTTCATCTGAACATTTGCAGTAGATAAATAATTAGCAAGTTCGCTGTCTGTTTCATTGGGTATTAATACAAGCACATGATCTTCCGGCAGGGCCATTGCTGCAATTCCTTTTCCCAGTTCCGTTCCATAGTATTTCTCTGGCATATAAGTTACACGAATACCTCTTTTCTCTATTGCCTTGCGGGTAGCAGGTCCTACTGCTCCAAAATGACAATTCCATAGGCTTCGAATGTCTATCTGCTGCTGCCATAAGCTATCAAAAAATATATCTACTGCCACTTCACTTCCAAACAGAATCCATTTATAATCCTTTATTGTATGAAGTACCTCTATCAATTGGTTGTTATCCGCAATTGGTTTTGTTGAAGTTCCTGATAGCATGACTACCTCTGCTCCAAGATCATATAGCTTTGCTGCCAGAGTGGAGGCTTTATCTTTTGGTCTTGTTACAACCACTCTTGCTCCGCCAAGCAGTCTCTTCTCTGCCCAAGCAAAGGTTTGAGAAAGTGAACACACTTTGCCTACTACAATAATTCCAGGTGTTCCTATGTTCTGCTTTGTGGCTTCCTCCGGCAAAGTAGCAATCGTTGCAATCACATTTCTCTGCCTTGCCGTTGTACCACGCTCTAATATTGCGGCAGGAGTCGTTTGATCCATTCCTGCTTCTATTAACCCTCTGCAAATATCAGATAATGCAGCAACCCCCATCAAAAACACGAGTGTTGTTTCTCCAAGCGCTGCTAAGCTCTTATAATCTATAGATTCCTGGCATCCTTTCTTTCTATGTCCGGTAATAATATGCAAGGAGGAGGTAAAATCACGATGAGTCACCGGTATCCCCGCATAGGCAGGTACAGAGATTGCAGATGTAATACCTGGTACTATCTCATAAGGAACACCATGTTCACAAAGCAGCTCAAGTTCCTCTCCCCCTCGACCAAATAAAAAAGGATCACCGCCTTTTAACCTTACTACTCTTTTTCCCTCTAAAGCTTCTTCTAACAGAATTTCATTAATCCGCTCTTGTACTACCGTATGATTTCCTGAATATTTTCCAACATTTATTTTCTTAGCAGACTTTGGTATCATCTGAAGAATTCCTTGTCCTACCAACTGATCATATACCACTACTTCCGCTTGCTCTAAAACATCTTTTCCTTTTATCGTAAGCAATCCAGGATCCGATGGTCCTGCACCAACTAACCACACTTTTCCTGCCATCATCCAATCTCACCTCTTAAGCGTAATGCTAATTGTTCTCCGACTATTTCTGCTCTTTCCTTGCGGTCTACAGCTTCGGCAACTCTGTGTTCTGTAGTTGACTCATTATAATACAAGCCGATTAATTTTATATATTCCCCTTCTACCGTTGCATGCGCTGCAATCGGAGAAGAACAGCCTCCATCTAAAGTGCGGACAAAGCTTCTTTCTGCCAAGGCTGCATATGTGGTATTATCATCCTTTATGTATTTTAAGAATTCGACATCTAAATCTCTTCTGGCTTGAATGGAAAGAATGCCTTGACCTGCTGCCGGAATCATCTCTTCCACAGAAAAAAAGTAGCTAATACGTTGAGGTAATCCGACTCTTTGTAACCCTGCTGCTGCTAAAATCAAAGAAGAATAATCTCCCCTATCTAATTTAGCCAGTCTTGTAATAACATTTCCTCGAACAATACTTGTACACGCATCTGGAATTAATTTTTTTATTTGTAACTTTCTTCTTGCACTAGAAGAACCGATATTTTGATAGTATAAAGCCTTATCTTCATTTTCTACGAATTCACATCCTTGTGGCAGCACTAATACATCTCTTGCATCCCCGCGCTTTGGTAACGCCACAATTGGAAGCTCTTCATTCTCTTCCATCGGCATATCCTTTAAGCTATGAATCGCAATATCAATTCTACCATCTAGCAATGCTTGGTCTAATTCCTTAACAAAGAGGCCTTTTCCACCAATCTTATCTAAGCTCTGATCTAATATTAAATCACCGGTAGTCTTTAACGTAATTAACTCCAGCTCTATTTCCGGATTGTAGCGCATAATCTCTTTCATTACTATTTCAGTCTGCATTACAGCTAATTTACTATCTCGACTACCCACTACAATTTTATTCTTTTTCATATTTATAATTAAGCCTTTCCATAATCTGAAAACTTTGTCTCCCAGGCATTTGTCTCTAATTCCTGTTGTATTTTCCTTGTCACACTTTTTGCCAAATGATGATTCGTACCGCTGGCTGTTATTCCAACTACAATCTCTCCCTTACTTGCAATGCCAGGAAAATAGAAATTACATTCTTCTTTACAGTCACAAATATTACGGTAACAATCCATTTCTTTTGTTTCCTTATAGACGGAATAATTAACGTTTCTATCATTGGTGCATGCTAAAACCATATATCCTTGCTTACAATCGCCCTTTGCATATTCTTTTTTTAACCAGCCAATCTGATGGTTATGAAATAAATCGAGTAAATCTTCATGCAAGCCTGGTGAGATAACCGTTATCTTCCCGCCAAACGGAAGCAACGTTTGTATTCTTCTTAAAGCTATATTTCCCCCGCCAATCACTATAATCTTTCTATCCTGTAAATCTATAAATACCGGAAATTTCAAATCTTTCCTCCTACCTAATTCGCATACTTATGTAAGTACAAGACTTGTTTACTTAACGCAATACATTGCTGATTGTTCCAACGCTCTTAGTACTTCTTCACATTGGTCAACCTGTAAGACATCACGAAGTCCAAATATAATCTTAGATACTGCTTTTTTAGTAGCCATTTGAACATTGGATTGCAATTGTTCTTGTTGTTCCTTAGATATATCAATTGATTTATAGACTTTTGTCAACTTAGCATCTGTAATTTCACTAACAATATCACTGATCCCATCAACCGTTGATGCAAGATTACGGAATTGATACCACTGTTTAAATTCATCTACATACTCAGATAACAGTTCCCTTGTTTCTTCTAAAACATTTTCTATACCTTTTGCTTCCTGACTAAAGTAATCCATATTGAATACACTTACATCATCAAGTTCTTCTACACTTGGCTCGATATCTCTTGGGATAGCCATATCAATCAGATAATAGTTCTTTCCTTTCCGTCTTTTATTCTCAAACGTATTCTTAATTATGGTAAAATGATGGCTTTTAGTCGCACTAAAAATATAGTCCATAGCCGCAATATGTTCATATCTCTCATCATATAATACCACTCCACTGCCTTCCGGAATGATTGCTTTACTTTTCTTATATTGGCGAAGGGTCATCCACACCTCACACTTTTTCTCTAATAAATTTTGAGCCATTAAACGACCCATTTCTCCATTACCAATTACTAAACAAGATTTACCCGTTAAATCACCCTGTTCTTTTTCCAGTTGTTCTACAATTGCGTGAGGCAGGGAAGTGTTGCCCTTTGCTATTTGAATATTTGTTTTGACTTTTTTGGCAGCTGTAATAGCAATTCGAAATAAACACTCTAAGACAGAGTCTATATATTGATACTCTCTTGCCTGCTGCATAGCTTGTTTTAATTGAGTTAAAATCTGATCTTCACCAAATATCTGGGAGTGAATACCACAGCCTAATTCCATTAAGTAATTTACTGCCTCATCCCCTTGCCTGCAAACACAAAAGCTATCCATAGTCTCTTTGGCATTTTCACCTATCACTAGCTGACTAAAGCATTCTAATTCAGATGTACCTAATTCACTAAACCAGATTTCGGTTCGATTGCAGGTAGATACTATGATACAACCGCTCGAGTGATATCTCTCTTTTATTACTTTTGCAATTTCTAACTGTTTTTCAAATGTTAGAGAAAAATGCTCTCTATCTTCGATATTAGCGGTATTATAGTCAATCCCTACCATGCTGATGTTCATTTTTACAACCTCACTTTTTCATTCTACTTAAGAATCCAAACTCCAAGTATCGTTACTTTTAACATAACACAGCACCTATATGGATACAAATAAGAATCCTCTAAGACAATCATAAGATTTACCTATATCACTACAACAAACGATCGAAGATTTCTGCATACTTATATTTTTTAACCAGGTCAATAAATTCTTCCATTTGCTTTGATATAAATTTGTTTTTATGATATACAATACTAAAGGAGCGATTCCATGTGGTATCTCTATTCTTAATTACAACGATACTACCATTTTCAATCTGCTCTCGTGCAAGCCGAATTGATAATACAGCCAAACATTGATTATCAATCACAGATCGGATCATTGCTGTTGGACAATTTGCAACCATGCTAATATTTATAGATACATCTTGTTCTTTTAAATAGTTTTCAAATAGCTCTCGTGTTCCACTACCTTCTTCTCGCATTACAAATTTTTCTCCGGCTAGGTCTTTTGAAGTAAAGCTCTTTTTCTTTGCAAATGGGTGTTTAGCGCTGCAGACTAAAACCAAGTAATCATCTACAGCAGGTATCGTCACTAAATCCGGACTTTTCACTCTGCCCTCTACAAGACCAATATCTAATTCAGAATTCAATATCTTCTCTTCGATATCGTGTGTGTTGTTTATGTAGGAATAGATTTCAACTTCGTTATTCAACTCTTGATATGAGTTCAATATATCACTGATAAGGCAGCTTCCTATTGTAATCGTGGAACCAATTTTAAGCTTTTGATACCCTGTTATTTCAAACATTTTACTTTCTAAATAATCAAATTGTTCTACCACTTGCTTTGAATATGAAAGCAGCTGTCTTCCCTTTTCAGTTATATATAGTTTTTTCGATAACCGTTCAAACAATAGCGCCCCATAATGATCTTCTAACTCCTTAATTGCTTGACTTACCGTTGGCTGAGATACATAAAACTTCGCTGCAGCAATGCTCATCTTCCCACTTTGTGCTACTTCGTTAAATATTCTTAAATGGCGTATCGTCATGGAATCACCTCTGTTTTATTTTCTATCATAGGTTTTACCTATGACTTCGATAAGATATTATCACTTTTATTATATTATAACAAGTGCTATATTAAACATATGTTAAAAAATAAACAAAGGGGTGTAGCTGTGAAGATTTTAATTATTGGCGGCGTTGCCGCAGGTACTAAAGTTGCAGCAAAGTTAAAACGTGAAAACCGCGACTATGACGTAACGATTCTAACCAAAAGCAAGGATATTTCCTACGCTGGTTGCGGATTGCCTTACTATGTGGGTAACGTAATCGAACAACGCGAGCAATTAATAGTCAATACACCAGATAGTTTTTCAGCGTTAACTGGTGTCACAGTATTGACTGAGACTGAAGTTATCAAAATGGACCGAGACCAAAAAACTGTAGAAGCAAAGAACCTGGCAACGAGCGAAATTTCTACATATTCCTATGACAAGTTAGTGATTGCTTCCGGAGCAAGCCCAATAAAGCCAGACATTGAGGGTGTTAATTTAGATGGCGTATATTACATGAGAACTCCTGAAGATGCCATTGGTCTTCGCGAAGCAGTTGAAGCAGGAAAGATCAAACGTGCAGTCGTTGTAGGTGGTGGTTTTATTGGCCTTGAAGTTGCTGAGAACTTAAGCCTCCAAGGGGTACGCGTAACTGTACTGGATATGGCTGAACACATCTTACCTGGATTTGACCCTGAATTTGCAGAGTATGTTGAAGATCATTTGGCTGACCATAGTATTATGGCAATGACTGATACCAGATTAGAAGCAATTCTTGGTGAAGAGAAAGTAGAGAAAGTTCAAACAGGAAAACGTGCGATCAAATGTGATGCGGTAATTCTTGCAATGGGTATTCGTGCTAACACATCCTTTGCGGTAAACACTGGTCTGGAATTAATGAAAAATCAGACAATCAAGGTTAATGAATTTCTTATGACAAACGATCCTGATATCTATGCAGTCGGTGACTGTGCATGCGTATCCAATGCATTAACCAAAGAAAGCGCCTGGTCCCCTATGGGCTCATCCGCTAATATTGAAGGTCGTATTGCTGCCAGAAATATAGCCGGAGGCCGCATATCCTATCACGGTGTACTTGGCACCGGTGTTTGCAAATTACCTGAACTTAATGTAGGAAGAACTGGTTTAACAGAAGCAGGGGCTATTGCGGCTGGCTATGATGCGGTTAGTGTTGTTACTGTAGTGGATGATAAAGCACACTACTATCCACAGGCATCTAACTTTATAGTAAAAATGATTGCTGATAAAAATACAAAGAAATTATTAGGTCTTCAAGTATTAGGTAAAGGCAGCGTTGATAAAATGATTGATATCGCAGTTACAGCCCTTACGATGAAGGCAACTTTAGAAGATATTGAGAACATGGATTTGGCGTATGCACCTCCATTCTCTACAGCAATTCATCCATTATCCCATACAGTGAATGTTCTTTTAAATAAAATTAGTGGTGCATTTAATAGTATCACTCCAACAGATTACAAGGCTGGTAAGGCTGAAGGTTACAAATTAATTGATGCCTCTATTGCCCCATCCATTGCAGGTGCTCCTTATATGGATTTAACAAAGGTTACCGGCAAAGTCCCGGACTACTCATTGGATGATAAACTATTACTGGCCTGTTCCAAAGGTAAAAGAGCCTATTTACTACAAAATCGTCTGAAACACTTCGGATATACAAATACCTTGGTTCTTGAAGGCGGATCTATATTTAACTCAATTGAGTTATAGATAGAAGTTAACTAATTTTATGGAGGGAAAAACATGACACAATTAAAAGTAACTGCAGAAGATGAAAAAAGAGTAAAGGCCCTTGGGTTTCTTAGAAACAAGGGAACTGATAACTTTTCAGCAAGAATTATTACAGTCAATGGTAAAATTACTGCAGCTCAGAACAAATGCTTATCTGAGGCATCTGAAATTTATGGTAACGGTATCGTTACTATGACAACAAGATTAACACTTGAATGCCAAGGGGTTCATTACGATAACATTGAGAAATTCCGTGAATATATTGCAAAGGAAGGACTTGTTACCGGTGGTACCGGTTCAAAAGTACGTCCGGTTGTATCTTGCAAAGGAACCACTTGCCAATATGGCCTTATTGACACATTTGAACTTTCAGAAGAAATTCACGAACGTTTCTATAATGGCTATGCAAGCGTAAAATTACCTCATAAATTTAAAATTGCTGTAGGTGGATGCCCTAATAACTGTGTAAAGCCAGATTTAAATGACTTAGGTATTATCGGTCAATTAATTCCTAACTATGATGAAGATAATTGTAATGCTTGTAAAAAATGTTCTGTTGTAGAATCATGTCCTATGGCTGCTGCAACTTTAGTAGATGGTGTTCCTACGATTGATAAAGATGTCTGTAATAACTGTGGCCGCTGCGTCGGTAAATGTCATTTTGATTGCATCGAAGATGGCATAAGCGGATACAAGATTTACATAGGTGGCAGATGGGGTAAAAAAGTAGCACACGGAATTTCTCTTGATCGTGTATTCACCAGCAAAGAGGAAGCTTTAGCAATCATTGAAAAAACAATTCTTCTCTATAGAGAACAAGGACAAACCGGAGAACGTTTATCCGATACGATTTCTCGTATTGGTTTTGAAAATGTTCAAGCTCAGTTATACGCAAATGATTTACTAGACCGCAAACAGGAAATCTTAGATGCTAAGCTTCACTTAGTAGGCGGCGCAACCTGTTAATATAGGCTTTTTAATAACCGAATAGAGTAAAAGCTCTATCGGTTATTATTTCGGGCTGTATTGTTAAAAATTTAACTACATTTGAGGGGACATTACAAATGATGAACAAAAAATCTTACTTGGCTATTGGGACTTGCGTTGTTATTGCAATCATAGCAACTTATCTTGGAAAACTTCAAAATATTATTGGTGCACCAATGATTGGTCTATTTATCGGTATGCTTCTTGTAAACATCTTACCTAGCGTAGACAAAGACTTTAAAAAAGGTACAACTTTTGCAGGTAAAAAGTGCTTAAACTTAGGTATCATCCTTGCAGGCGGAACACTTGATTTTGCTCAAATCTTAGGATTTGGTGCGAAGGCGCTTCCTTTAATCATTATAAATATCTGTTTATCCTTTACAGTAGCATATTTCGTTGGCAAACAATTAAAACAATCCTGGAATACTTGCACTTTAGTTGGAGGAGGAACTTGTATCTGCGGCGGTACAGCCATTGCTACTCTCGCTTCTATTATTAAAGCAAAAGAAACTGAGATTGCTTACGCTATGACAGCGATCTTTCTTTTTGATATATTAGCAGCTCTGGTATACCCATATTTAGCAGGTGCACTTAATCTAACTTCCAATCAATTTGGATTCCTTGCAGGTACTGCAATCAATGATACATCAAGTGTTGCAGCATCGGAAGCTACATATAATGCAATAAATGGTTTAGACTTAAATCTGGCAATTACAGTGAAGCTTACACGTACTACTATGCTCATTGCATTAGCAGTAATCTTTACAGTAATCACAGTTCGTAAACAATCTAAGAACAATGCTGCAAATGCGGAGCAAACAAGTATTTCAAAAACCGTATTAAAAGTATTCCCATGGTTTATTCTTGGCTTTTTAATAATGGCAGTTTTAAATACAGTGGGTTTATTCGATTTAATTAACGGACTGGATAAATACTTAAAAGCCGGTTATAAATTATTTATTACCATTGCATTAGCAGGCGTGGGATTCAAGATCAAATTCAAAGATTTATTAACGAAAGGTATTAAGCCTATTATTCTTGGTGGCTGCACTTGGTTGGCTGTTGCAGCTTCCTCTATGATATTTATTCATATGTTTGCAGATTTTATTGGTTAATATAAAAAGATATTTTAAGAGGAAAGGAGCCCTATCACTATGGATCTGCATCAATCAAAAAAAGCAATTCTAATTGTAAGTTATGGTAAAAATTCTTTAAGTTCCGGTAATTGCTTTATCTTAGCACTAGAAAAACAATTAAAATCAACCTTACATGACTATGCTGTATATCCAGCAATCATTAGCCATGGACAGGATAAGGATTCCACGGGCTTGCCTTTTCTCTTTAAGGTGCTGGAACAGCTATATTATAATAAAATAACTACACTTTTTATCCTACCAACATTCCTACTGCCTGGTAATAGTTTTCTTAAAATGCAACAAATTCTAGCTGATCATCAACATTTATTTAATGAGATCAACATTTGCACACCATTACTGGCTGCGAAAGAATGCTATGGCCCAATTTCCACTTCCCTTGCAACCCTATATCCAGTTCTCAATGATGATGAAGTAATTGTATTCTTAGGGCATGGCAGCTCCCACTCTTCCAGTATTTATTACAATGAGCTTGAAACATATTTTCATAATAATCATCACATAAATTATTATGTGTTAACTCTTGATTCTCTTTCGGATATAGGTGACTTTATCGCCATGTTACATAAAAAAGGCATAAAATATATACGGTTAATTCCATTACTAATGCTTGCCGGTTATCACGTCTTTCACGACATGGCCGGCAAGCATCAGGAATCTTTATATTCTGTTTTAACTGCAGCTGGTTTCAAAGTAGACTGTGTTCTGTCAGGTCTTGGAAACGAGCCTTTCATTCAACAGCTATTGATAGATCAGCTGCAAACACAAATTAATAATGATAATTTACTTCTTTAATTCCCAAAACAATAAATGCAAATAAAACTATGACTCGCTGATTTCACAGCATTGTCATAGTTTTATTTTTAATAACTCATTTCATACCTAAACCATCACTCCAGGAATTAGCGAAACTGGCAAAATGGTATAGAAAACACTGAACTTCAAAAACTCCTGGCCATATCAGCCTTTATATGAACCATTACTATATCCCTAACATCACTCCATTAGAAGATATCACCAACCTTGTGACCTCTGTGGCAACCCATTTTACCCTTGCGTTCAACTACCGCGATTTAATTTCAGGTTTTTTCATGTGTCCTCCTGCACTGTCTTATGAGGTGGTATATTGCTTGGTATTGTCTTGATTCTGAAAGTAAAATACCACCATTTGAATATCATAATACAAGCAATTCCTGTTCGGAGAGTCCATGACGAAATGAGTACCATGGTAATGATTAGGATACAACTCACCGGAATGCACAGGCCGAGCTTTGCCTTCAGCGTCATGGCTCGTGTTCTTACAAACTCCGCTAAGTATTTCTGATATAGCTTCGTGCCTGTAAACCACTTATGGAACTGCGGCGAACCTTTTGCGAAACAGAAACAAGCCAACAGATAAAACGGGGTGGTTGGCAAAATCGGAAGGATAATGCCAACCGTTCCGAGTCCAACCGCCAGAAACCCAATGAACAAAAAGACGAGATTAAGGATTTTCTTCATATGCGGCATATCCTTAATCGTAGTATTTTCCTGTCATTTCAAGAATCTCTACCTGAATGACTGCTGTTCCTCTTACCATATTTTCAGGCAGCGTAGTCCCTGATAGGTGAGGGGTATATTTTTTTACGACCTCCATCAGGGCTTCCCTTTTCAGGTCAATA